>ENA-OWPN01002020-OWPN01002020.1-human-gut-metagenome-genome-assembly--contig:-NODE-2020-length-14283-cov-2.215561_pt1 | contig 14283 bp, 18 predicted proteins | sample MGYA00248266_ERZ651850 | MGnify/ENA primary metagenome ERZ651850 (study PRJEB26924, sample SAMEA4378296) | human gut metagenome | biome: human gut; feature: human-associated habitat; material: faeces... | reverse complement strand
AAAGCAGCAGGCATCTTTCCGGTTTTTTTCGGTCACCAGGATGATCTGTGCGCAATCGCGTTCCCTCGCCTGCTTTTCCAGAACGCTGAGCAGAGCTTTTCCGACGCCGCTCTGACGGCAGGCTTTATCCACAATCATATTTTCAAGCACCATAAAAGGATGACAGTCGCCATAGAGCTCCTCACAGATTATGCCCATCACCGACCCGATAAGTCGGCTGTCATCCTCCGCACATAAAAGAATATGGGTATCTGTTTTTTCAAGACGTCTGAACTGGCGCTTCATAGCCTCAACATCTGATGTTTCTCTCCAAAACTGGTAATAAAGCCTGGCGAGTTCTGGTATGTCAGAAAACTGCATTTTTCTTATCTTCACGACTATTTCATCCTCCTGAGCTGTTTCATCTGTCTCTTAAAATCCGCTTCATTTTCTTCTTGAGTTTTGGTAGGGTCCGGGGTATCAAAATAGCGGTGGCATGCCAGCTCTTCACATTTTCCGCAATGGGGGAGCTTCTTCTCGAGAATACAGCATTTATAAATATCACAGATTACCCCACCGGTATACTCAAGCCAGAAGGCTTTTCCCTCAATAGCTGGGCAGCCCGCGCAGATTTCAGGATAATACTCACAGCTTGTACAGACAACGCCACAACAACTGATAATTTCTTTCATAATATTCACTCCTTAAAGATTAGATCTTTAAGTCCAGCATAACGGAATTAAAGGCACCTGTCAATCTTTTTGCAGTCTATATAAAAAGCGAAGGGCCCTCGCCCTTCGCTCACTGATTATTTTATAAATCGACTTTTTCAAATCGCTGGATAGAAACACGGCAGGCCACCAGTATTCCCAATACATAAATTATTATCCCGGCTGCCAGAATCGGCAGCTGCCCCAACATCATCGATGGCTCCGTTGTGTCCAGATAAGCGCTGAGCGTTGGGAAATGCACCAGTGCTTCCATCACGATAATGTATAGCCACAGAGGAATCTGGGCGATTATAAAAGACTTTCCAACATTGTACGCTGTTTTGTAAAACTGCGTCAGAAAGATCACATTAAAGATGGTAAACATCACCAATACAAAACCATAAAACGCAGGATTCGGCTCAATCCCTACCGGATTCGGCGGCAGCACATATGCCCGCAGAACAGCAAAGGGAACAGAGATAAGCACCTCGCCAAGCTCTACCAGCACTACCAGCAGGCATCTTGCTCTGACAACGTCTCCCTTTGAGATAGGCAGCGCCGCAGTATAGAAGGTATCTTTGTTTTCACGCCCGTTTTGAAAGGTAAAGAAAAGCCCAAGGCAGCCAAAGAAAAACGGAACATAATAGGGATAGCCGGGAATCATCAGCATGGCACCAAAGAACATAAAGATAAACATCGGCGGCAGACTGGTTAAAAGCAGTTCTTTATAAAGCAATGCTCTCATCATATTTTTTCCTTTCCATGTGAACCATAATGTCCTCCAGCGACAGCGCAGGATCACTTTCCTTATCCTTAAGATACTGGAAATGGCGGATAAATGCTTCCCGATCTTCACTGGCGAGAATTGCGCCGTCCTTAATATAGGTAATGGTATCCGCGCATTTTTCCAGGTCTGATGTGATATGCGTAGAAAACAGGATGCTGCGGTCACCCGCCTGCACCAGCTTTTTAAACAAAACCAGCAGATCATCTCTTGATACAGGGTCCAGTCCGCTGGTCGGCTCGTCAAAAATCAAAAGGCTGGCATGGTGTGAAAGCGCCAGTGCTATGAGATATTTAACTCGCATGCCGGCTGACAGCTGGTCCACAGTTTTACACTCATCAAGCTCAAAAATCTTTAAAGCCTGCTGATACTTTCTGTCATCCCATTTTTCATAAAACCGGCTGGTCACTTTGGTGATGGTCTTCAATTTCTTTTTGGGATAGTAATCAATTCCTCCCAGCACGACACCGATATTCTGCTTACACCATGCTTCGTTCTGGTTAAAATCTTTTCCCAACATTTCAATGGTGCCGCTGTCGGGATGAACCATATTCAGCATGGCCTTGAGGGTGGTGCTCTTTCCTGCCCCGTTTTTTCCAATAAAGCCCATGATGCTGCCCTGCTTTACATCAAAGGAGACATCCTTTAACTCGAAAGCCGGATATTTTTTGCTGAGATTTTCGACAGATAACAGATTCATCTATTCCTCGCCTCTTTTCACTGCGTCCATGATCTGGGCGGCAAGCTCCATAAAAACATCTTCCTTTACAATGGCAATACCGGCTCTCTCAGGATCCTCATCGCCAAGAACCATCAGCCGGTCACCGGGTTTTATATCAAAAATTTCGCGTGCTTTTTTAGGTATAACAATCTGCCCGCGCTCTCCCACGCTCACACAGCCGAACATATGCTTATCCTTTGGCGGGATGGCCAGGCCGTCTCTTTCTTTTTCATTATAATTCACAAGGTCATCCAGACTCACATTGTACATTTCGGCCAATGCGTTGCAGTTAATGACATCCGGTGCGCTCTCGCCGCTTTCCCATTTTGCCACAGCCTGACGGCTAACGCCGATTCTGGATGCTACCTCCTCCTGCGTATATTGGTTCATTTTCCGGAGTGCAGTCAGATTCATACTTAACTGATTTTTCATATTTTCCATACCTCCTGATACCAATTTTAACAGAATCTGCCCGATTGTCCACCAACCATTTTTAACAAAATATGTTTGTTTTAGTTGCATTAAAAAAGATGCCCTTAGGCATCGCATCTTTAAGCTTCGATCTGTTTTTTGCTGATAATGGCTTTATTTTCCCATTTTTTGCTGCGGTAACGGGCATAGTTAACCACCAGGCCGACGCCCCATCCCATGGGGATAGACCACCAGATTGCGCTTGCGCCGATCATTCCTGCCAGAATATACGCAGCCGCGATACGGACAACAAAGTTTGACAGAGAGCCCATCATAAAGGCTGTGGCATCTCCCGCGCCGCGCAGCACGCTGCCGGCTGAAAACATAAGTCCCATGACCACGTAAAATACTGAAACGATGCGGATATACTCAACGCCAACCTGGATAACACCCGCGTCTGCAACAGAATCCACAAACGCACCGATAAAGACATCCCCAAATAAAAAAATCAACCCGGAAATCGCGAGGCACATGATCACCACGATCAAAATCGTTACTTTAAAGCCTTCGTAAACACGTTCTGTGCGGCCAGCGCCAATGTTCTGCGCCGTAAAGGTAGATAAAGCCATGGTAATGCTGAGCAATGGCTGGATGGCGATGGAGTCAATTTTAGTCGCCGCGGTATAACCCGCGATAAAAACTGAACCAAAGCTGTTTACCAGACCCTGGATTGCCATCATTGAGAACGACACAATACATTGCTGCACTGTTGAAGGGATAGCATAGGCCAGCAGATCCTTCAGCATTTTAAAATCAAACACACAGTCTTCCCTGTGAAGCTTAAGCACCGGCACTTTAAAATAAACGTAGATCAGACAGGTAACGGCCGATACGCCCTGCGCGATCAGCGTAGCCCAGGCCACACCGGCCACACCCATGTTAAAATAAATAACGAATACCAGGTCCAGCACAATATTCAAAAGCGCCGCGACAATTAAAAAATACAGAGGGGTTTTTGAATCGCCCACAGCACGACATATTGCAGCCAGTCCGTTGTAGGTAAATAAAAAAATGCATCCCATGTAATAGATGTTGATATAGGTAGACGCGCCTTCATAAATGTTGGCCGGCGTCTGGATCAGATGCAGCAGCCAGTCTGAAATGGCAAGGCCCAGCGCACAGACCACAGCTCCTACGATCAAAATAAAAACCATGCTGGTAAACACCGCACGGCGCATATTCTTTTTATCTCCCGCGCCAAAATACTGAGAGATAAGTACTGAGCAGCCCATACTCAGCCCCATGGCGACCGCTACCAGTAAAAATACCATTGCTGCCGTTGAGCCAACCGCCGCCAGCGCGTCTGCGCCCACATAATTCCCAACAATGACGGTATCCACTATATTGTAGAGCTGCTGAAAAATGTTGCCAAGCAGCATGGGCAGCATAAAGACCATCAGAATTTTCGCCGGCTTGCCCCGGGTCATATCATTAACCATAAAATCTCACTCTCCTCCAATGTTCACATTCATAAAACAGTCTGTCTTAACCGTCACTTTCCTGATTAAGCTTCCAAACTTTAACTGCAATCCTTTCTGACAGCTCGTCAAACAAAACCTTTTCCTCTTCTGTAAATTCTGCCATCACTTCCTCCTCCAGCTGCCTTCTGCTTTCCTTAATGGCAACCACTGCCTTATCGCCGGCCTCTGTCAGATAAACACACTTTTCACGCTTGCTCTCACAGTTGGTTTCACGCTTAATAAGCCCCATATCCTCCAGGGCTGACAGAGTTTTCGCCACAGTGGTTTTATTAAACTGAAAAAAACGTGCAATGGCATGCTGGTTAACACCGTCATTGTGTTTTAAATACAAGAGAATGGACTGCTCTGTATTATTGAGCTGCATACCGCTCAGGCGTTTTTGAAATAAAATCTCGCTGTGGCGGTAAATGATTGAGATATTTTTAAAAAACATCATTTCCTCCATATGGTTTGGCCGCAAACAGTTTCTTGTTAAACAGTTTACATATAAACTATTTTAGATTTTCTTCTATGTTTTGTCAATCAAAAAAACAGGCAGACCGCCTGTTTTTCGTTTTCTAATTTTGACCACTCAGCAAATTTTTAAGCTCAGGGATATACGCTTGAAGTGAAGCCGCCGCAGTTCTCACCTGCTCGTTGGCCGAGGACAGTGCATCATAATCCTTATTTTCAATTCCTGTTTTATACGCTGCCACCGCCGGTTTAAGCTGATTCGCCATATTGGTGAGCTTACTGTGAAGCTCCGTATAATCCTGCGGTACCTTATCATAGCTGATAATGGCGTCACATGCTTTATCGACCTGGTCCAGCTGCTTATCCATATCCGCTACCCATGCGCTGTCGGACAGAGAATCCTCCGTAAATCCCGACAACTTATCCTGAATACTCTGAACAGTGCTGGTCATCGAGGTAAACTGACCGCCCAGAAATCCAAGGTACTCAGCCTTTCCCGCTGGTCCGTCCTTGCTGCCGCAGCCGGCAAATACCAACGAGGTTACAAGGACAGCCAGGGCAGACATAAAAAGCTTCTTTTTAACTTTCATGTTGCCCTCCGCAGCCGCCACAGCTGCCGCAGCCCTTCCCCGAAGCTCTGCAGCACGCAGCGATGGTATCTTCTGTAATGCCAAACCAGTTGGCAATCTCTGTGTTGGAGGGGTAACCACCCTGCTTTACCAGCACACCATCGATCAGGGTAATGGGTAAAACCTCCGGTCCTTCGGCGTCCAGCAGGTTTTCAACCATTTCATTTTCGGCAAAATCCTTTTTCATTCCAATTATATCATAGCGCTTCACCGTTTCCCCGGCGTTAACAAGTGCCTGAATCACCGCGTCCATACGCGCGTCTTCATCCGACACGTCAATGGCCGCCGGCTCGAAAAGCTCTAATACTTTCATTCGAATCCTCCCAGTTTATAATGATCTCATTGTAACACTGAAATCTTAATAAATTCGGTTAAAAGTAAAGATATTCCATTACAGACCGCAAAAAGCAGCCCTGCCGTCATTCTCAAGGCTGTTTTTCTGCCACTTTAGAGCAGTGCGCTCAGGATATCCTCTCTGCCTGCCGCTGCGCCATGTCCTGGCAAAAACTGCTGGCAATTGGTTTCGAGCAGCTTTTGCAGAGAATTTTTTACCTGTACCTCATCGTTGGCAAAGGGTGGATAGATCCGCTTGCTTCTATGGATAATAGCGTCGCCAACCAATGCAATATCCTCATTAAGAATCAGGCTCATGGAGCCCTTTGTATGACCAGGCGTGTGCAGCACACATATTCCCGGCCCAATGCACTGTCCGTTTTCAACCGCCATAACATTTCTGCAAGGTTCAAAACAAGTCCAAACGCCAAGGGCTCCCGCTACGCTCACAATTTTTCTGGTAAAGGGAAGGGTTCCCTGAGGAAGCGGACAGCAGCCGTCCCTCAGCGCTGTCCGCTCATGGGCATGCACATAAACCAGACAATTAAATTTCTTCTGAAAATAGGCGGCATTTCCCACATGATCGGTATGGACATGGGTTAAAATAATGCCGTCCAGACCGCTGATTCCCAGTCTTTTAAGCTGTCGTTCGATGCTCTGACGCTCCGTCACTACGCTGGTATCCACCAGATAGACAGCGTCACTGTACTGAATCACATAACAATTACACCTTAACGTATTTAAACGCTCAATGACAATGCCGCCCGAGGTTGTCCATCTTCTCATCTCCATCACCCCTTCTGTCGATCTAAGCCTTTTATTCTGCCTTGACAGCCTATCGGAACAGGCGTACAATAAATTCATTCTGATTATAAGCGAGGATAAATATGGAACCTATCTACCCTACGGATATTTATGAATACCTGCCCCACAGCAACTGTAAACGCTGCGGGGAGGATAACTGCATGGCCTTTGCCGACAAGCTGTCTAAAAATCAAGCCAATCTCAGCAGCTGTGCACCACTTCGGCTTCCTGAACAGGAAAAAAACCGGAAAGCGGTGGAAGCACTTCTGAATGACTGACGTTTGCTTCATTGCGCTCTCTCCTTGCTCGCTGCCAATTTTGCAGCGCAAAATTGGACTGCTTCGTCTTTATTTGAAAAAAACTTTTTTCTCCTTCGGAGGTTTTTTTCAAACAAGACGTTTGCTTCGTTGCGCTCGCTCGTTCGCTATCGCTCTCTCCTTGCTCGCTGCCAATTTTGCAGCGCAAAATTGGACTCAGCTTCATCCTCCCGCGCAGACTGGGACAAAGCTGACAATATCGCCGGGTTTCAGGCTGGTCCGCATACCGTTATGCAGATTGACATTATCACTGTTCAGCAGGATCAGACATCGTCTAGCTTTTGCCGCCGCCTCTTTCCCATGGGCGGCTTTTATTTTTACCAGCACTTCTTTGATATTTTCCGCCTCAAAGCTTTCCTGGGCTGTGCCAGTCGATGCCCTCAGCGCTCCAAAATATTTTATCGTGATCATAAGTTTCCAAGCCCCAGACGCTTGAGAGTCGCGGCTTTTGGCACTCCCTGTTCATCCCATCCTCTTACTTTATAGTATACCGGCAGCATTGTTTCGAGATCCACTCTGGTGCTGGGATCATCCGGTTCCTGCAGTTCATCCGTCAGACGTCCCGGCAGACTGTCATCCTCAGCGGTCAGACCTTCCCGCAGATTAAAAAGCCGCTCGATGGTAAAGCCACGCTCGCCGGCCTGAAGAAACTCGCCGGTCGTCATACGCATACCCGTAGCCAACTCAATGGCCTTGCAGTGCGGCATCAGATACATGGTTTTAACAGGCAGCAGACCCGGCATCAAAGGCCACATCTTTCCAAGAACTCCCCGGGCCATGATCATTGCCTTACCCGCCGTATGGGTTACAGGGCTGACTGGTCCCATATGATATAAAATTGACGGGATCATGGTCTGCATGGTGAACAGGCAGAAGCCTGCTGCCGAACCGGCCTCCATGCCGTTCTGCATAAAAGCCGTAAGCTCCGGCTTTCCCTTTGTTCCCTGTGCGCCGACGCTCATGACCCCCACTGATTCCATGAGCGCCAGGTAGCCGCCGTTCAGGTGACAGCCGCCACGGTTGGAGGTCGCATATCCCAGACCCATACCGACTGAGCGTCGTGGCTCGTAGGAAGCCAGCTCCATACCTTTGGCGTTGATGGCAAAGTCCGCCCCGCCGTATTTTTTTGCCAGCCGGGCGCTGCCCTCAGCCAGCTCGTCGCCAACACCCTGACGGTACGCAATTTTTTCGATGATCTCCAGCAAATTGCCAGTTTCTCCAAAGCGCAAACCAAAATCTGCCATTTCCTTTTCTTGGAGCTCCATGGCAAAAGCTAAGGTACCCGCCAGAGAAATGGTGTCTATCCCCAGGATATCCGCTTTATAATTAATCTCATTGATCAATTCCAGATTGCTGTTTTCAATATTTGATCCAAAAAGCCCAACAGTCTCAAACTCCGGCCCTTTTACCTCACGCCCGCCTACCATTACACGCCGTTCACAGCGTATGGGACAGCTTACGCAGCCCCCGTTTCGGGTCAGGTATCTATCCGCAAGGGTTTCTCCGCAGATTTCCTCCGCGGCCTCAAACTGTCCCCTTTTAAAATTATGGGTTGGAAGGGCGTGCGAGGCGTTGGCGTTATTTACCAGACCGGCAGTGCCGTAGTGAGGCAGGCTGTCGCCCGTCATGGGATGATTCTGAATAAATTTCACCCACTTTTTCACATAGGCGTCAAAGGCTGGTTTGTTATAAAACTCTGGCCGTTTGGTGCCATAGGCCACAATGCCTTTCAGGTTTTTGACACCCATTACCGCTCCGCAGCCGCATCTGCCGGCTACCCTCTCTCCTGAAACAGCGCAGGCATAGCGCACCTGGTTTTCCCCTGCTGGCCCGATGACCACTTTCCCATAAACCTTGGGAAAATGCTCCTGAGCCGCCTCAGCATCCAGCCCCCACAGGTCTGTTGCGTCGTGGATCACCGCCTCGCCGTCCAGAATCTCCAGATATACGGGCTTCTCCGCTCCGCCTGCCAGAATAATACCGTCCACTCCGGCACGCCGCATCATCATGCCAAAGCTCCCGCCGCAGTTAGATGAGGCGATCCCCCCAGTCATCACGTTTTTAAAGGTCATGTTAAAACGACTGGAGGAGGGCGCGCCTGTGTCCGTCATAATTCCTGTATTGATAATCAGGATGTTTTCTTTTGACAAGGGCTCCACACCCGTTGGCAACAGATCATAAAGCAGCTTGGCCGCAAGCGTTTTACCGCCGAGATATGCTGCCACAACGCCTTCTTTGATGGGCAGCGGGCGTATTTTACCTGTTGTCAGGTTAATATGCAAATAATTCAAGGGCTTCATTGAATCACCTCCATGCGGATCGCCGAGAGCGGGCACAGGCTCTCACACAGGCCGCACCCCACACAGGCCTTTGGCTTGACCAGCTCGGCGTAAACCCGGATATCTCCTTTAAAGGCCGGCATCGAAATGGCCAGGCATCCAAACCGGCAGCCGTCCACGCACATTGAGCAGGCGCTGCACACAGCTGACTCTATCATGGGTTTTTTCCATTGATTTTTTGATATTTTATTCGCTGTCTCTCCACTGTTGTCCAAAACGGCGCCCTGTGGACAGGATCTTCCGCAGACGCCGCAGTCGATACAGCGTCTGTCATTTACCATATGCTGCTTTTTCTTTTCACCGGTAATGGCCAGCACCGGACAGTTTCTCGCACAGATCGTGCATCCGATACATTTTTCTGTAATGGTATAGGCCATCTTTATCCCTCACTTCCTTGTTTATTATCTTTATTATAACAGGTTTTCTGTGAATTTGGGGAACAAAAAAGACCCTGATAAAAAACTCAGAGTCTCTTGTTCGTTTGAATTTTTTTATTACAGGAATGACGTTGCTACGCTCGTCCTCTCAAGGAAAACAGATTCTTCGGAAATCTATCATCCTTTTCGGATGATTTCCTCATCATCTGCATTAGGCTCATTGCCGCTCACCCGCTAACGCTCCTTGTTCGCTGCCAAATTTTTTCAAAATTTGGATTCGCCGTCAATAATCAACAGGTTCTTCGACGCAGTCCATAACCATTTTGGCGAAGGCCATGCAGGCGGTTTTACAGGCGGACTGAGTCCCAGTCACGATGGCGCCGCCGCGGTTGGAGACGGTCGGCGGTCCAAAGAATTTTACGACCTCTACGTCGGCGGCTGTCAGAGCTTCATCGACGCCCATCATAGATTCCAGCGGAGGGCCGACAAGATAGGCGACAGATGAACCAACAGGCAGATCACAAACTTCTGCGAGGTAAGTGCCAATTTTTGAGATAACCTGTGCATAAAATTGTACGCCGTCATCTTCACGCGCACTAAACAGACAGGCATTGTGCTCGGTGAAATGCGTAATGGTCCGCAGGCCGCTTTCAACATCGCTGATGGATGGCCCTGAGATAATACCGATCATTTCTCCGCCGTAGGCACAGCCAAGTCCCCCGTAGGTCGATTTGGCATAGCAGACCCGCACATTGGCCTTTTTGGTCGCTTCATCGGCTGCCACGTAGCCAATATCCTCATTATCGGTGGTAAAGAGGCCGATGTCGATATGGCCTTCAGGCAGGCCGAATTCTTCAATCATGATATCTTCAATGTCTGTCATCAATTTGCTGGACAGAACATGCGCTTTCAATAAATCCCCGGTCATTTTTGAACTCCCTTTTTCAAGATTTTTGTATTGCTTATTATCATACCATCTGTTATTTTGTTAGTAAAGAAGAAACTCTGCCCGGGTCATGGAAAAATTTGCACCAAAAATGATATATACCCTGTTTCCACAGACTATTCACACTTTTATCATGAAAAAACACAGTTTATCCACAAGTTGTACACAACCTGTGGACGCAATCCCTTTATTTTTCGTTAAAGGCCATTTTTTATCCCAAAACTTATCCACACTATCCACGTTAAAATGTGGACAAAAAGTGAACAAAAAGTGGAAAACTAATCTTTATATTCCTCGCAGGCTTGAACAAATGCCTTAAAAGGCGGTGATAGGAATTTGTTTTTATGGTAAATCAGCGTGAAGTTCCGCAGTAAACGAATTCCCTGAATCGAGAGTATGCAGAGCCGGCCCTGTTCAAACTCCCGCTCTACCAGTCGCTTTGAAAGCACAGCCAATCCCTGCCCGCCCATCACTGCATTTTTAATGGCTTCCGTATTCGTACAGGTCCATTTTTCCACAATTTCCACACCTTCTTTGTCCAGGATCTTTTCAAAAAAGCTGCGGGCTCTGCTGCCCTTTTCACGAATCACGAAGTACTGTCCCTGGAGCTCGTCAAGACTGACTGTTTTTCGACCGGAAAAAGGATGGCCTGGCCCGCAAATCAGCACCATCTCATCCTCCACTGCCGGTATCTGGATAAGGTCCTCACTGCTCACCTCTCCCTCGACAATGCCAAGATCCAGATCGCTCTTTAAAATCATGGACTCGATGACCGGTGTGTTATCCACCAGAACCGTCAGGGTAACCGGTGGGTTTTCAGCCTCAAACCGGCTGACTAACTCGCTGAGTATAGTAGTTCCAACGGTCACCGTACCGCCGATTTTAAGGGTGGTATGCTCAGCGGAATACTTCATTTCCAGTTCCATTTCATCAAACAGCGCCACAATATGCCTGGCGTAGTCTAAGAGCTGTTCGCCTGCTGGTGTGATATAAAGCTTGCGGGAAATCCGCTCAAAAAGACGCACATTATAATATTTTTCAATATCCGCGATGGCCTGGCTGACAGATGGCTGAGCAATAAACAGCTGGTCGGCCGCAGCACTCATCTTGCCGGTCTCTGCAACTGCCAGAAATACTTTCAGATGCCTGATGGTCATAATGATCCCCCAATTTTCTTCTATAGGTATTTAGCTATTAAACTGATTATAAAATACTATTTTACAATCGTCAAGAAATCCGTTAATCTATAGACTGAAGAACAAAGATTATTATTCGTTAAACGGAGAAGGAGATTTACAAGCTTATGAACATTGCACCTGAAGAAATTAAACGCGTCAAGGGACAGGGGTTCCTGTTCAACAATGACCACGAACATTTTGCCGCCCGTGTCATTACAGAAAACGGTGTCTTAAACGCCGCTCAGATTTCCTGTCTGAGCGAAGCGGCTGAGAAATTTGGAAATGGCAACATTGCCTTTACCACCCGCCTCACCGTGGAAGTACAGGGCCTAACCTGGGATGATATTGTACCTTTTCAGGAATTTATCGCTAAGGAAGGTCTGGTAACTGGCGGCACTGGCCCAAAAGTCCGCCCAGTCGTGGCCTGTAAAGGAACGGTATGCACCTATGGCCTGATCGATACACAGGGCCTTGCCCGCGAAATACATGAACGCTTCTACAAAGGCTATCGTGACGTTACACTGCCCCATAAATTTAAAATCGCTGTTGGCGGCTGCCCAAACAACTGTGTAAAGCCCGACCTCAATGACTTAGGTATTGTTGGCCAGAAGATCCCTTACTACAACGACGAGCTGTGCCAGGGTTGCGGCAAATGTTCTGTTGAGGACCGCTGCCCAATGGACGCTGCCACTGTAACAGACGGCAAACTCGTCATCGATAAAGAAAAATGCAACAACTGCGGTTTATGTGTTGACAACTGCCGCTTTGACGCAATTCCTGACGGTGAAGTCCGATATAAAGTTTATGTTGGCGGCCGCTGGGGAAAATCCATCCGACGCGGCACTGAGCTCAAAACATTGTTCACCCGCGACGAAATCCTGGACGTTGTGGAAAAGGCCATTCTCTTATATAAAAAAGAAGGTCAAAACAGTGAACGTTTTGGCTCTACCGTTGAACGCTTAGGCGCGGAAGCCGTAGAACGCGCTCTGACCACCAATGATCTGTTAGATGAAAAGGACAGTATTCTGGGCATTGCCACCGTATCCGGCGCTACCTGCTAATTTTTTAAAAAGCCTCCAAATATAACGGAGGCTTTTTATATGTTGTTTTTCGCTGGATAATCTTTTATAATAAATACCATAATCAGGAGGAAGCCCAATGTCTGAATCACTCAATAAAAAATTTTATGACGTCGTTGCAAAGATCCCCGAGGGGCGGGTAGCCTCCTACGGGCAGATAGCTTTGCTGGCTGGCCGTCCGCGGGCCGCAAGGGCCGTAGGCGCTGCCCTGCGCCGTGTTCCTGCTCATCTGGATCTTCCCTGCCATCGGGTTGTTTTCAGTGACGGTTCCCTCTGCAAAGGTCTTATCTTCGGCGGCCCTGGTGTTCAGGAGCAGCTCTTGAAAAAAGAAGGCGTCACATTTCTGCCAAACGGCAAGGTCAATATGCGCTGTTGTCTCTGGAAGCGTTCTGAAGACTTTCCCCGTTAAAAGGAAAGGCCAGCAGCGTTACATCCTCACAGCACAGGTCTTCCCATACTGCATTATCCGGCTGTTTGCTCGGCTGGTGCGAACGTTTTTTAATTATATGCGCATGTTCGGTTTTTTCCAAGTGCAATTATTTGTTTTTCTTTTATTAAAGTTCTTGTTTTTCATGCCTGTTGCCGGGTTTTATGGTAAACTATAAAAAAACTCTGGAGTCCTTGACATGAAATCAAAAAACATTCAAAATACTCTCATTGCTTTTATTCAGGCGTTTCCGGCACTATTGGCTTTTGAGGTTGTCTATAAGATGCTCTGTGCAGTCCTGCTGAAACCGCTGCTGTCGTTTATCATGCAGATTTTCTTGAACCTCAGCGGTTACAGTCTGGCATTTAACGAGAGATTTCTTAATTTTTTCACCAATATTCCCGGTGTTATTACCCTCGTCATCATGCTGGCGCTAGGTGCGCTTATGGTTTATTATGAGTTTTCTGTCATCATCTTGCTGCTCTACCACAGACTCCATAAAAATCCAATCAGCCTTGGCACAGCCATGAAAATGGCTCTCACGACCTATAAGAGCCTTAAAAATTTGGGCGCAGTTGGTTTTACAGCCTATGCACTGGGGCTCCTGCCGCTGATACACATCGGTTTACGCCCGTCACTGCTGCCACAGACCCGGATTCCTAATTTTATTACCGGGGAGCTGTCAAAAACTCTGATGGGAAATATCGGGGTTTATCTGTTTTACGCAGTTATCTTTGTGCTTTTCGTGGTCCTGCTTTTTGTATTGCCTGCTATGGTTCTGGATCGCGTTTCGTTTTTAAGGGCCGCTCGAAAAAGTTTCGGCATTTTAAAAAGGGGGCGTCTTCCTGTATCGTTGGTGCTTGGCGTTTACGTGATTTTGTGGATTGTTCTGTTTAACTTTCCAGGGTTTGTACCCACTTATTTTCCTGGCATCTCTGGCAATGGCCCTCTCACTGTTTTCCTGAGTCTCTTTTCAGGAAACACCTTCGCGCCGCTTATGGGATTTTTGCTGGTAGGCCTGCTGCGCGTCACACTTATGCTTTTGCTGCTGACCATCTTGACTGCGGGGTACAGCGGGCTCGACGGCCAGATAAATATTGACGATGGAGCTCTTCCCCTTATCGATGAGAAGCTTGACCATATGAGGGAAAGGGCTATGAGCTTCTTTCATATTTCACGCCATACAGCAAAAAACGCCTGGACACATATTAAGGCCCATCCCTTTTTCATCAGGCATCAGAAGCCAATCGCTCTG
>ENA-OWPN01002016-OWPN01002016.1-human-gut-metagenome-genome-assembly--contig:-NODE-2016-length-14318-cov-6.356447_pt1 | contig 14318 bp, 26 predicted proteins | sample MGYA00248266_ERZ651850 | MGnify/ENA primary metagenome ERZ651850 (study PRJEB26924, sample SAMEA4378296) | human gut metagenome | biome: human gut; feature: human-associated habitat; material: faeces... | reverse complement strand
CCATAATTGTACAGCTGCCCATCAGTTGCGACATATCCCTCCCAGGTTCCTGTAATACCAATTATAAACACATATAAAATAAGCTCCATTTAAAGGGGCTTTGTGAACACATTATAGCATGCAAAGGAGGTGATGACAATGGACGAGGCGTTAAAGGCGGAACTGGAACGGCTGAGGGACGAGGACAGGAGGCAGAACCGCCGGATTGAGATATTGGAGGGAGTGACAAAAGAGATCCAGGCCCTGGCATTATCCATCCATGGCCTTGCCAAGGACATGGAGCAGATGCTCCAGGAACAGCAGGAGCAGGGGAAGAGGCTGGATAAACAGGATGAACGCCTGGGGAAGATTGAAGAACGCGATGGGGAGCGCTGGAGGAAGGCGGTGGGGTATGTGGGCACAACCGTGCTGGGCATCCTGATCGGCTATATTTTCAAACAGATAGGGATCATATAAAGGAGGTGAGACTATGAAGAGGGCAGACAAAGCAACGATTGCAAGGACAGTGGTACTGATCATAGCCCTGATCAATCAGGTGCTGGTAATGGCAGGATACAATCCATTACCATGGGCCGATGAGGCAGTATATGAGGGTGTGACGGCGGCTCTGACCGTGGCGGCATCCCTCGTGACATGGTGGAAGAACAACAGCTTTACCCAGGCGGCCATTGAGGCGGATGAAAAGCTGAAAGAACTGAAACAGGCAACCCGTTAATCAAAAATGAAAGAGAGGTACATACTATGGCAGTATTAAGAAAGAATGCAGCAGACAAGAGGACAGCAGAGCAGAGGGCAAATGACGCAGCGCAGAAGGCCAGGCCCAAGGGCGCACAGGACACGGCCTATGTGACAACCGGGCCAGGGACTGGAAAGGCAGATGAACGTGATGCCGGCCACAGCCCGGGAGTAGAATAGCTGCTGCGATATCGCAGCAATGTGAAACGGCCCTGGGATTACCCCGGGGCCTTATTTTAATTGGAGGTACGACATGACAGCATTATTAAGGAGACAGGCCGTGATCGACAAGTACGCAGAGATCATAGGCCGCAACATATACAGCCAGTCCCTGAGGGATTACTGCTATAAGGCATACAAGGACGGCAACTACTACAGTGATTGCTCATCATCCATCTGCTACGCTTATCAGCAGGCAGGGCAAGGCTTCGGGATCACAAACACCGCAGGCATGTACAACTCTACCAAACTGACCACAGTGGATGCAGACATAGCCCAGGGCATCCCTGACACGTCCCGGTTACGACCAGGGGACATGCTGCTGTTTGCCGGTACGGATGGCAGCAGGCCAAAGCGGATCGGCCACGTGGAGATGTACTGTGGAGATGGTATTATCTGTGGACATGGCAGCGGAAGACCGTCCTACAAAGATCTGGTGGCCTACTGCAAGAGCCGGTATAACTCCTGGGCGTCTGGGGGCTGGCGTAAGGGCCTGGTGGCTGTGAAGCGATACATACAGGATGATGCAGTGACGGAGCCGGAGGAACCTAAATTATCAGGATGGAGACAGAATGAAGATGGATCCCGAAGCTTTTACCTGGGCAACACAGGAGATTGTGTGCGCAACAGCTGGTACCTGGATACAGACGGTAAGTGGTACTGGTTTGACGGCGCCGGTCGCATGGTGCTCAACACCTGGTATCAGTACAAGGGTGACTGGTACTACCTGGGTGCGGACGGCGCTATGGTCAAGGGCCTACAAGCCAGCGGCGGAAAGTGGTATTACCTGGACCAGGACGGAAAATTGTCCATGGATCCGGTGACACTTACGCCCGATCAGGACGGGGCGCTGCGGTGGCCGGGATTGGGAGAGTAATATACGCATTTAGAGGAGTAAGCCTTGGGATGATTCCCAGGGCTTTTATTGTATGCAAAATAAACCGTATAGAAAGGATGGAGTTTATGTTAGTAGAAATTATTGGAAAACAAAATGAGGAACAGCTGATTACAACGAGCCGTAAAGTAGCGGAAAAGTTTGGAAAGGAACACAAAAGCGTTTTATATGCCATAGAGGGAAGAAAATGCACCTGTGAAGGGAAAGGTTGCGAGAAATGCCACGGAAGAGGATATCAGCAACTGGGAATATTGCAGATGGGCGATAAATCGCACTTATCTAATCTTTTTTGGTTGTCAGAGTATAAAGACAACATGAACCGTACGCAAAGAGAATACCTGATGAACCGGGATGGTTTTTCATTGCTTGTTATGGGGTTTACTGGAGAGGAAGCCTTGAAATGGAAACTTGATTATATACGGGCATTCAATGCTATGGAAAAGGAGCTAAAGCGTATTCTGAAAGAACGCCAGCAATGGGAGATTGAACGCCAGAAGGGCGTCCTAGTCCGCCATATCCTGACCGATACCATTAAGATGAAAGTGGCTGACAGCCCACATAAGAAATTCATGTATCCGAACTATACTAAGCTTATCTACAAGACCATCTTTGGAAAGAGCATGAAAGAACTCCAGGAACAGTACGGCGTAAAGGGAAAGGAAAGTATCCGGGAGTATGTGACGGCAGATGAATTGAAGCAGATCGAATCCATGGAGATGCTGGTAAGTAGTCTGATAAGCTGCGGTTGGGGATATGATCAGATTAAGGGATTCATCCAGGAGAACTCCGTGAAAATGCTGGCCGGATAAAAGAGGAGGACCAGCAGTTGCCTGCCAGCCCTTTTGAAAAAGTATATGAAAAGCACGAAAATGCTTTGCACGTAATCAATATAAGAAATAATTGTGAAAAAACTGTGAGTAAAATATTAACAAAACATTAACGACATCTTCCCTCATGATGTGCTAATATAATGAGGGAGGGGATGAAAGGTCATGGTTCAGAACAGGGATCCATATGTTCAATATCAATCGCTGAAAGCGGCGGAAGATGCATTCGCCGCCATGGAAAAGTTGTTAAATTATTTAAGTATGAAGGATATACACTATGTTGATGATAAGACCGCATCGGCAGGCCTGGAAATGGTTTTAATAATGGGGACAAAGCTGAATGTTGATTGATCTGTAACAGGCGGGTACCGGATGACCGGGCCCGCCTTGTTTCATGCTATTTCCGACTAGTTTATACTACCCTATTAGACACAGTAAAGTCACAAATAATAAAGGAAATAGCGCAAAACTGTACTTTTTTGCATTGTTATGGTTAAAAAGCAGTTAAAGAATTTGCCTATTGAGACTGGTAGAAAGTAGAATGAAGATAGATGATTTTAGTAGGTTCTATGCGGGTTTGTGGCGTTTTTAAACCTTCCAACATCTTCCGCTTTCTACTAGGTTCTTAGGGCCTATTGGTCACAGTAAAGTCACAAATTAACTTTTATCTTTTCGATCTCTATTCGCAAATCCTCCAGGTCACGATGTCCATATACTTTATTTGTGATATCGTCCTTGAATGAATGCCCCAGCATCCTTTTACGGTCATTCTCCCGTACACTGAAGTCTTCGCATAGCTTTGAAAAGGTATGGCGGCAATCGTGCGGGGTATGCTTTGGGGTACTGAATATTTTTAGGCGTATCAGCAATTCATCCATTTTAAATCGGAAGTCGTTAGGATTAAGAGGCAGTATCTGGCCATATTGTTTTATCCTGCGCTCTACGAGTGGGAGGATTGCAGAGTGGATGGGTACAGTTCTGTTTTTACCAGCGTCTGTTTTCATTCCTCCCATAAAATATTTCTTTTCAAGGTTGACCTCTAAGCTTTTATATTCAGATATCCGCCACCCAGAATAACACATGATTAGCAACATTTCAGCGATTGGGTCCTGAACATTAGACCACAGCAGCTTAAGTTCATCATTCGCGAAAGGGGTGCCGTGTTCATCGTCATCCTCTTTCTTTATTTTTACGAAGCTACTATAATCCTTATCGCACCATCCCTGTCCATCAGCGTATTTATACATCTGACGATATAGGTTCTTGATAAGTTCTAAGCTGGCATACTTAAGGGTACATGCATCAAGGATGTCCTGTAGATCCTGGGCCCGCAACGATCTAAATACTTTACCATGGAGAGGTTTACAATTTCTAAAAGCGGCTTTAATCGATTTTACAGTTGAAACAGAGTATTTGTTCCCTTCAGCGAATTTATCTGCGTAGAATGCCTCGTAGACCTCTGAGAAGGTCTTTTCTGGCTCCTCCGGCTCAATTCCTTTGAGACGGTTGTAATCGGCCAGGATCTTCAGTGTCAGGTCGTCAAGATGCTTAGTCTCATCAGGCAGCTGCAGGGTGGCCTCCATGCCGGGCGTATAGGTTCCAGCCTTGTAGGATGTGAGGACTACAAAGCCTTTCATCCAGTCATCCACATAGCAGAGAGCAGGAGGGCGGTTGCCGTCAAGATCCGCTGGCGGGTGGACCGCGTAGGCATTTTTACGTTTGCGGCCTAAGTAGCGGATGGATCCGTATCCATTGGGGAGCCGCGGGTGCTTTTTTCGTGTTGGCATTATATCATTCCTTTCTGATTTTGGGTAAAATTAATACGCCCTCTTGCCAGGACGTTCCAGGAATGATATAATTCAGGTGTGTTAGTTGAATTGTATCTTCCGGGTTGTCCGGTAAGAGAATCTATGTGAGAGCGGTTCCTGCTGGTAACAGGGCCGCTTTTCACATTTGACAATTTCCGTATATTTGGTATAATATACTTAACAAGACAGCCAGTAAGGGAGGTTAGGACATCCCCACCCTGTCAGATGATCGCTGGCAGCAGATGGCGCGAGAAAACGCTGTACATAACTTTATCCGGGAGAACGGCAGGGAACCGGGGAGTGTTGATGAAGCGGTACAATGGCAGAGATCGCGGGTGGATCAGGAGGACGTGGATAACATCAGGGATGGTCCAATAATGCAAGCCACAAAGTGGATCGTGCCGGCGGTCATTCTATTGATGGCGGTCTGGATGATATCAATGGCGGTTATGATGCTGACGATATGAAGGGAGGTGAGGCCTATGGAAAGGGATGTATGCGGGACATGCCAGAAACGGAACAAGTGTCCTGAACGGAGCAGGATGTACCAGTGCAGTACATATAAAAAACGGACCCCAGCGGCGGCAACCGCGAAGGATCCAGAACGAAATAAAAACTAACACACCCTAATTATACATTATGGATTGGAGAAACGCAAATGGATTATGAAGACTATTTTCGGGTCTGGACTTTGTTCAGGGAGCGGATGGCTAAGAGAGCGATGGATGCGGTCAGTACAGAGATCCAGGATCATTATAATCAGATACTCCAGGACATGGCATTCCTTGAAGCGGAGGTGTTTCTGGAAAAATGAAACAGATATTGATCGACCGAACGGAACTAATGGGCAAGATCATTGCGATTGAATCAGGGTGTCTGGATGTAAAGAGCCGTTCTGTAATCCAGCAGATTAAGGCGACCATCCTGCATCTGCCGGCAATGGAACAAAAGGAGGAAAAGGGACCATGGCAAAAGTAATCGGTATTATGGGTGAGAGCGGGGCCGGAAAGACTGCCAGCTGCCGAAATCTCGACCCAGCAACAACCTTCTATTTTGATTGCGATAAAAAGGGGCTGAATTGGAAAGGATGGAAAAAGCAGTATAACGATGGACTAAATAACTTTCAACAGACAAATCTTCCGTCAATCGTATTAAAGGTGCTCCACAATATCAATGAATCAGAAAAAGCAAAACATATCAAAACAGTTGTGATTGACACGATCAATGGAATCATGGTGGCGGAAGAAATGCGGAATGTCAAGGTTCAGGGATATGGTAAATGGACGGATCTCGCATCATATATTTGGGAGATCATAGATTATGCTTTAACTATGCGCGATGACTTAACTGTGATCATTATTGCACATTCGGAAACCATCTCTGATGATAATGGGATTGTATTTACCAGAATCAAAACGAATGGACGAAAGCTGGACAAGATTGTCTTAGAGTCAAAACTGACAACGGTACTTTTAGCAGAGTGTAAGGATGGACAGTATATTTTTCATACGCATTCTGATCGCAATTCTGTTAAGACGCCGATCGGAGCCTTTGAGGAGGACGAGATCCCGAATGATATTGCAACTGTAATCAAAGCATTGGAAGAATATTAAAGTAAAAGGAGAAGGCAAATGGCAATTAAAAGATTTAATGATTACAACGAAACTCAGGCGTACACTGATTTCCAGCAGCTTCCGAAGGATGGTTATGTACTTAGGATCATGGGGGCTGAGGTCTGCGAAAACAGCAAAGGAGAGTACATAAAGATCAGTTGCGATATAGCAGAAGGGGAGTATAAGGATTTTTACGCCAATGAGTACAGAAACCAGCAGCAAGAGGACAAAAAATGGCACTGCAACTATTTACTTAACGTTCCGAATGACGATGGATCAGAACAGGACGGATGGACTAAGAGAAGATTTAAAACAGTCATAGCGGCATTGGAAGATTCTAATCCAGGATACCATTTTGACTGGGATGAAAAGAAATTCAAAGGAAAACTGGTTGGCGGCCTATTTAATGAGCGAGAGTATGAAGCAAATGATAGAACTGTAAAAAGGACCACCAATCTGGCTCAGATGTGTGCCGTAGAGAAAATAAGATCAAAAACTTTTAAGTTACCAAAAGATAAGCTTCTGCAAAATAATAAGGTAAATAAACAGGGTGTAGCGGATGATGATTTCATGCAGATTCCAGAAAGGGAAGATGATTCGCTTCCGTTTGATTGAGGAGTAAGATGGAGATATTTGAGCAAAAGGAAGTGCTTAGGTCTTTCGAGATCTTAGTGGATCGTAGAGAGCAGCCAACGGAACGATCCAGGAAGAGGATGGAATCATTTGAAGTACCATACTCCCCGGCTACCCTGTCATATGGCGATTACGCCTACAATGCCACGCTTCCAAATGGATCAAAGATCTATGATGTTTCTGCAACTATAAACCCAATCTGTGCAGTGGAGAGAAAAATGGATCTGGATGAGCTGGCGAGGTGCTTCGCACAGGGCCGCCAGCGATTTCAGAGAGAATTTGAGCGCGCAATGGACCAGGGCTGCAGGATTTATTTGCTGTGTGAAAATGCCAGCTGGGAGAATCTCATAAACGGAAAATATCGAAGTAAAGTCAATGCAAATGCATTTACAGCATCTGCGATGGCTTGGATGGTCCGCTACAACATGAATGTGGTTTTCTGTAAGGAAGAGACTTCTGGCAGATTGATCCGGGAGATTCTGTACAGGGATTTGAAGGAGCGATTGGAGAATGGAGAGTATGGTTAATGGTGGATGGGTGAAGTTATACCGGGAGTTGAAATCGAAATCCATATGGCAGCTTTCTTCTCCAGAACAGAAGGTCGTGCTTATTACGATTCTGTTATTGGCAAATCATGAAGAGAATAAGTGGGAATGGAAAGGCGAACAGTTTACTTGCATGCCTGGACAATTGATTACAAGTCTAAATTCTTTAGTTAGGGAATGTGGAGATGGGGTTTCAATCAGAAATGTGCGAACCGCGCTTGAGAGATTTGAAAAACTTGGTTTTTTGACAAACGCATCGACAAAGACAGGAAGACTCATAACCATTGTAAACTGGGAGAAATATCAGAGCCGTGACCTTGTCAGTGGCAAGGGAGATGACAAAGAGCCGACAAAGAGCCGACAAAGACCTGACAAAGAGCCGACAACTAACAAGAATGATAAAGAATATAAGAATGATAAAGAAGTAAAGAAAAAGCCTGCGGCGCTTTCTTTGGACGAAGATGATACGGAAGGAATCAACCTGTGGGATGATTGATAGGAGGAGAAATGGGGATATATGAATTTCAGGAAGATGACGCCCTTCGCTTCTCTGGAGAAATTGGAGCAGTAAGTAAGCGGCGGGGAGATGAATTGCAGTTTGAGAAATGCCCTTACTGTCTTGGAGGGAGAAACGGAAAGGATAGAGGAACATTCTCCATCAATCTTAAGACGGGCCAGTTCAAATGCCTGAGGGAAAGCTGTGGGGTCCATGGGAACATGATCACACTCTCAAAGGATTTTGATTTCTCGCTTGGAACGGAAGTAGATGAATATTATAACGGAAAGAAACATTTTCGTAAGATCCACAGAAAAGAGAAGCCGGTAGTAAAGCCTGCGGCAGTGACTTACATGGAATCCAGGGGCATATCAGAAGCGATCACGAACCGATATAACATCACTGTTAGGAATGACAATGAAGGGATTCTGGTATTCCCGTTCTACGATGAAAATGAGATTCTCCAGTTTATAAAATACCGCAACAGTAAGTTCCGGAAAGGGATAGATAAAAATAAAGAATGGTGTGAGAGTGATTGCAAACCAATTTTGTTTGGAATGAACCACTGCAATCCGGTTAATTCAACGTTGGTTCTTACGGAAGGGCAGATCGATTCCCTGTCGGTTGCGGAATCCGGTATTGAGAATGCAGTAAGTGTTCCAACTGGAGCAAGGGGATTTACCTGGATCCCCTACTGCTGGGATTTCTTGTCTAAGTTCAAAACACTAATCGTGTTTGGAGATTGTGAAAATGGAAATATCACTTTACTGGATGAGATGCAGCAGCGTTTCCATGGATGCGTGAAACACGTCAGAATGGACGATTATCGCGGTTGTAAGGATGCCAATGAACTTCTTATGGCTCACGGAAAAGAAGCTGTCAGAATGGCCGTGGAAAACGCGCAGGCCATTAAGGCAAAAAGGATCAAGCCTATGGAAGAAGTGCAGAGAGTTGACCTGTCAAAACTGGAGAAGATCCGAAGTGGCATATCATCTTTAGATAAGACCATAGGAGGATTTTATCTGGGACAGCTCATCCTGATTACAGGAGAGCGAGGAGACGGAAAATCCACGCTGGCTTCTCAATTCGGGACCTTTGCTATTTCTGAAGGATATACAACATTTTTTTATTCTGGCGAACTTATGGACTGGTATTTCCGCGCATGGTTTGACCTCCAAGTGGCTGGGAGTGAAAATATCAATGCCATGATGTCAAATTTTGGATACACATCATACTGCATTGACGGAAACTGTATTCCGCAGATAGAACGCTGGTACAGGGGAAAGGCGTACATATATGACAATGGGATCATATCGCAGGACGAAGAAGAGGAAGAAGGGCTGTTGGAGACCATGGAGAAAGCTATTATACAGTACGGATGTCGGGTTCTGTTTGTTGATAACCTCATGACGGCGATCACGGATGATATCGCATCAGACCTATACCGGCAACAGACAAAATTTGTAAAGGCGCTTGCTCTAATGGCAAAGAAATATAACGTACTTATTTTTCTAATTGCGCACCCACGTAAATCAACTGGAAACGACTTCGGAAATGATGATGTAGCAGGAAGCAGCAATATCACAAATTTAGTTGATGTAGTACTGAAATATTCCAGGCCCAAAAAGAAAGATGGTGAACAGGCTTGGTGTGACAGACTGTTAACGGTACACAAGAACAGATTGACAGGCAGAATCAACCGGGATGGGATTGGGCTTTACTACCAGGAATGTTCCAAAAGGATTTCAGAAGACCAGAATGGATTTGATTGGGATCTTGGTTGGAATACAGGTAATGGAGGATTTTCCCGCACAGAGGATACTCCATTTGTGGAAGATTACATAGATTTTGGATAGGCGGAGATATGACAAATAAAGATGTTTCAAAAATTTTAAAGGATGCTCAAAAGTTCTGGACAAAGTGGCGCGATAATGTTCCACCCAGGGATTCAGACCAGTGGGATATCCTTCTAAGCGAGGCTGACGCGATCAAAGCCAGATATGGGACCCACCTGGTCAGAAAGTGGGAAGGACCAGCCCCGACCATGGAGGAGGAGCCGGTAGCAGCGCCGATAGTTAATTGGTTTATAGATGAACTGGAGGCCAGGGAGCGGGAGCTATATGGGAAGGAGTGACAGGGTGACTAAGACAAAAGAAAAAAAACAGCCGGAACCCCGAACCTACATCTGCAACGAGTGTGGCAGGGAGATAAGCGGAGATCATGTGTATATCAGGACAAGGAGACGGACGGAGCTGCACATACATTTTGAGTGCATGCCGGGAAGGCGCAGTAAGGATCCGGAGGTGAGGCAATGCAAAGAAAATACATCCACTACGGACATCCAGAAATAGCGGGGCTGTATTACCGGGATGGCAATGTGTATTTCGAGAATTTGGACAGTAATGTCGGAAAGATGATCATAGTGATTTTTCCAGAATATGAAAGGAGAAGAGAAAGGCATGAAGGAAGCAATACACAAACTATGGTATAACACGTGGTATTTTTACAACCGAATTGACGGAAAGCATGATATTTTGAGTTATTTGAGGTGGATGAAAGCGGTTATGTAAACACAGATTTAGCGGAGGAAGGAAATGAGAAAATATCTGGAAAAAGATAAAGTGATCGACACATTAACAGGACTGTATGAGCACATAAAAAGAGAAGAACATGACCAGGAAGCGGCTAATGGAGTTTGGCGTGCAATCGAGGCCATTGCAGCCTTGGGCGATGCGTGGATTCCCGTAACGGAGCGGATGCCAGAAGGTCGCGAGGATGTCCTGGTATATACGGGTAATGGGTGGATTTTGGTAGCTTGGTATGGCACTAATGGACAAAATTGGCACATAACTCCAACGGGGATTACTCATGATGATATCATTGCCTGGATGCCATTACCGGAACCATACAAGGAGGCAGAGGAATGATAGATAGACAGGAAGCAATAGCAATATTGCAGGGACACATTAATACATACCACCACCAAATTACGGATGGTGGATGGGAACAGATGGTGCGTATGGGAATTGCCAGAAACACGATACAAGACAAGTTGGCATTCCGGGCAGACGCAGAAAAGCAGATACAGGCATATAAGATGGCAATCAAAGCACTGGAGAGCGGGGAGGCAGAGGAGTTTGCGAACCGGTGCTATCTGAATGGGACATGCTCATTTCAGTCGCCAATTTGTTAACTAAAATCGTAGCCTATAACACAGCAGCGCATACCGGGACCTGATCCGCAGGACCGAGACTGCGTAAAGATAGCTGGCATGGCTCTGGTGTATGCACAACCAGTAAGGCCAGCAGCGGATGTGCCTATGGAGAGATAATGGAGGACCATACAGCCAGGGGATCCGGTCTGGCGCACATCCACTATATCGTAGGAGGAGAAGCATGGGAAGAACATTGAAACGGGTGCCATTAAATTTTGATTGGCCCCTTAATACAATATGGTATGGATATTATTCCAGTTATTGCCATGACAGTGATTATAGCGCGGGAGGTTGCGATAACTGTAAACGGTTTGCGACCTTGAAGGGAATTGCTTTAACAAGTTATGGTTGCCCAGATTTTGAGCCGTTTCTAGGTCCACCAAAAGGAGAAGGTTTTCAACTTTGGGAAACTACAACGGAAGGTAGCCCGGTAAGCCCAGTTTTTGAAACACTGGACGAGCTTTGTGAATGGTGTGAAAGTAACTATACAGTTTTTGCTGATATGAAAGTCAGTAAAGAACAATGGAAAGAAATGCTGGATGCTGATTTTGTATATGCAAAAGCAGGAAATGCAGTATTCATCTAAATCGATATTTTGAGGACTAAGAAAGGAGCCGTTCCCCGGCCGGGAAAGTGTACACGGAACCTTTTGAGACATGAAAATATTAAGTTGTGGAGCGGGAATGCAAAGTACTGCATTGGCCCTAATGGCTTGCGAAAATGTACGGCATCCCGGGAGGTACCCGATTGTACCAGTTTATGATCTAGTGGTCTTTTGCGATCTTGGAAAAGAGCCACCTTGGGTTATAGATCAGGTAAGGTTTGTACAGACTGCCTGTGAGGATGCCGGAATAAGATTTGAGGTTCTTACGTCACCATTATATCAAGATTATTTGCGGGATTTCGGTAACAGGCGTGTCGTGTCTATCCCATTCTGGACATTGGATCTGGACGGAAAAAAGGGCAAAATGATGCGTAACTGCACAATGGATTATAAGATTGGTCTGATCCAGAAGTATGTACGATGGAATCTGCTGGGATACCGAAAGGGGCAGAGAACAAGGCCGGAGGATCTAAAAGCCCATGAGATGCACATTGGATTTTCTGCCGAGGAGAAACAGCGCTGCAAAGAAAATCCGCACAAGATGTTTGTGAATTATTTTCCGCTGGTCGAGATGGGGCTGGAACGTAAAGACAACTATGCATACATACGAGATGTGTGGGGGCTGGAAACAAGGGCCAGCGCATGTACATTTTGCCCATTTCATCGGAATTACTTTTTTGAATATCTGCGGAATAATCATACAGATCAGTACTGCGAACTGGTTGAATTTGACCGTATGTTAGAGTGTGAGCAGCCAAACACGCAGATACGGAGCAAGCTTTATATTTCCCGATCACGCAAACGGATCGAGGATTTGATGCCGAAGGAGTGCCAAGATGCAGAATGTTTCCGATATCATGATCAGGAAATATGGAACGGATTTTAACTGTGAAATTAACATTTTCCGGGGAACCGGAAGGAAAGGAAAAAATATGTCAGAATGTGTAAGAGAGATGGAAGTAGCGCCATTGACATTGGAGCAGTTTGAAGTCTTAAACAAAAAGAACTATATGCTGGAAGAAGAAAATAGAAAACTGAAAAGCGATGTAAGGGAGTTGCAACAGGTAATCTTAAATATGTGTCACGAGCGATATTCTCTTTATCGCCCAGATTAACATTTAGGCATCTGGGGATACATAGGAGACTGCAACCGGTAGGTCTGTTCCCCAGTGTAAGCCCTATTAACATTATGAGGAAAAAGAGATGGTGAAAGTAATTAAGTATGGGAAGAAACGCAGGGCAACATGCAAGAACTGCGGGGCCATATTGGAGTATGAAAAGGACGATGTAAAAACGATTCAGACAGGCATAAATGAATATGAATGGAAAATTGTGTGCCCTGCCTGCAATGAGAGCGTCAAGGTAAACTGATAATTTGATACGAAGGGAGATTACTAATGGGATTAGCTGACGTAATAGGAAAAGACGACAGAACTGAGATCAAGACAGAAACATTGTTTGAATTGATGAAGGAAGGGGCAAGATCAGAACTGGTAATGAATGCAGTAAACTGCAACGTGCCTCATCGATATATACGAGAAATGGCCACCGGAAAGTCTGAGGCCACAGGACAGACGCAGGAGGTGCTTGATTGAAAAGGATAATTGGAGGATTAATGTTACTGGCGGTATTCGCTGTACTGTTTGCCGCGACCGTAGCGGAATCAGGGATAAAAGTAGCGGCCATAAGGTGGATAGTATCGCTTGCAATAACCTTAATGATTATTGCGGGAGCATGGTTATTGATAAGATGAGCGGAGCGGAGCAGCTGCGCCAAAGGAGGTGCCTGATTGAAAAAGAAAGCAGACAGTAAACAGGTCAAGGCCAATAAGATATTACGGTTATCAGCTGTAGCAGCTTCCGCGGAATCAGCTATCCGGGAGCCGCCACCGAATACTTTGTCCGCCAGGATGCCGGCCTATACATATACAGTGGCTTGCACGGATCCGGAGCTGAGGGAGCCACCTATGAGGGTACAGCTGGCGAGGCTGCGGTTATGGTATAAGCGGACGTTTGGAGGTGATGCCGATGGAAATAAAAGTAACCAGGAATCTTCTGAACGAATACAGGGACATGCGAAAGAAACGGATAATCCCTCTCCTGGAACTTGAACTGGAAGAAATGAAGCGGGGGGACAATGGGCTGGGGAGTAGCACTATTTTTGATTACCGGACAGGACAGGCACGGCCGCAGAGCGTAGTAGGCTTTGATTGGCCATTGTACGAGCAGCGTGAGAAAGCGCTGGAGTGTAAAAAGGCCAAGGCAAACGCGGTAGAGCAGTGGTTGGAATCCATTGAGGACGGACAGACAAGGTACGCGTTTAAGCGCTTTTACAAGGATGCCATGGAGTGGGACAAGATAGCGGTCAAGATGGGATATGCAGAGAGCCCAGATTACCCGAGGCTCATGATCAGAGATAAATATCTGAAAGATTGTAAACTTTTATAAAATAGTTCGTTTTATTCGGAAACTTCGTTGTACAATACAATTAGGCCAAAAGGCAAATGCCTGCGGCCCATCCTCCCCCATTGCACAACGACCGCCAGGTGTCACAGCCTGGCGGCTGAATCGCCGGTACATGATAAGTACGTCAGGCACTGTGCAGCAAGCCGGGTTTGGTCCCAGAATGGGGTAAGCCACAAAGCTGAGAATTCCAATGTCCGGCATTACAACAAGAACGTACCCCAGTGTCCTTCGGGCCTGGGGTCTTACATTAACAGCGGAGCATCC
>ENA-OWPN01002005-OWPN01002005.1-human-gut-metagenome-genome-assembly--contig:-NODE-2005-length-14387-cov-2.874198_pt1 | contig 14387 bp, 13 predicted proteins | sample MGYA00248266_ERZ651850 | MGnify/ENA primary metagenome ERZ651850 (study PRJEB26924, sample SAMEA4378296) | human gut metagenome | biome: human gut; feature: human-associated habitat; material: faeces... | reverse complement strand
ACATCATATCACCGTATACCTGTCGGCGCAATACATAATCGTCGTGTCCCGGCAAAACATAGTCCGCCAGTTTCAGCACTTTCTTATGACTGTCGTACCATTGATACAAGCTGGTATGGCTTCCTGCCGGAATGCCTTTTTCGAAATTCTCGATCAGAGGATAATGATCGCTCGCGAGCATATACCGGCCTTCCGCCGTATCTACCAGCAGGCCGTGTAAACCTGGACTGTGGCCGGGCAGTGTCACGATTTGCAATCCATCCGCCAACTGAAAATCACCCTCCAGCTGCACCATTGCCTCGAAACCGGCCAGCCATTGCGGCAAACCGTTTCCATCCTTGACATTGTAATTATGCTCCTCACAGGGTATGGGCGTTAATGCCGCACGCACTTCTTCCGCCTGCACATAAATCGGCTTGTCCGGAAAGAGTTCCAAATTGTAAGAATGGTCCCAATGCAAATGGGATAATACCACCGCATCCACATCCGAAGGCTTTAAGCCATGCTGTTCCAGCTGCTGCTGCAGCGAAACATGCTCTGTAATCTGCCGATGCGTTTTCAACGGCGCCAGTTCCGGACTTTCCGGCCCACAGTCAAACAAAATGTTTTTTCCGCCGCCCTGCACCAAAAATGTGAACAATGGTGCGTTTAATCCTACGCCATAATCTTTCTTGTAGGTAAATGCCGATTTTTCATGTCCTACAAATCGTCCCATCAACATCGGCGTAATCGTATAATTCAACTTCCAGCCTCCTTCTCGCCAACGCGGTCAACCACACAAAACCGCTTTTACTCGACTACACTAATCATAACCGCCAGACCGTCCTTATTCTGTACGAGCATCTGATTGGAGGCCAGGCAATGATTTTCATGATAATTATACGTGGTCATAACGCCTTCAAAATCCTTGATTTGCTTGAGCGCCTCATTGATGGCCTCGCGATCCGTCGTGGTATTGGCAATTTCACATGCTTCCTTAAACAAAAGGATCGCATCATAGCAGGTCGTGGAAATGTAATCCGACGGAGCGCCATACGCTTCGCGATAGGCATCCTCAAATGCTTTACCGTTTGGAGTTGAAACCTCGCTTGTCCAGTCTGCAATTGCATACCAGCCGTTAGCCGAGCTGCCTGCATTGTCGCGGCAGACCGCCGTACAGAAAGAGTTGCCGCCAATCATCGGCAAATCCAAGCCGGCAGCATCTACTTGCTGGCAGATCATCGCTGCCTGCAGCTGACTCATAGAAACACCAATCAGTCCATCCACATCCGAATTCTGAATCTGTGTAATGATTGGAGCAAAGTTCTTATCATCCGTAGTATAACCATACAGATTGTTTTCCGGCACCGTAATGCCCAGTTCCTTCAAACCCGCAACAATCTGATCCTTCAAGCCTGTGCCAAAGCTCTCGGTCGAGAACATGATCGCCGGGTTTTTCATGCCCAGTTCATTGACCGCGGCCTGCGCGATACGCGCGCCCGACTTATCATCTGTTGTTCGCACCTGCCACATATAATCGTTTTTCTCTTCCGGAATATTGGCCGATGATCCCGCTGCAAACATGGTTACCTTTTTCTCGGCCACGATAGGGGAAACGCCGATATCATTGGAAGACGATGAGGAACCGAAAAATGCCATGATATCCGGATTGTTGACCAGCTTGGTCATCGCGTTGACCGATGCCTGCATATTGTCTACTTCATCTTCGGCTACCAGCACCAATTCCTTACCGAGAATGCCGCCTTCCGCATTGATCTTATCTGCCGCCAGATTTGCAGCATTCATAATATAATCACCATTCATTTTATTCGTGCCGGACAGTGGTGCCGTAATACCGAACGAAACCGTCCCCTCTGCGGACGTTGTAGTTTGCTCCTGTGTGGTCTGCGTGGTATCCTCTGTGGCATCCTCCGGCGCTTTTGTGCTCACGCAGGCAGTTGTCCCCAGCAGAATAGATCCCATGCACAGAATTGCCAACATTTTCTTCTTGTTCATTATATAATGCCTCCTTTAAAATAAAAATACGGGTCTATGGCAGCCTTAACCACCCTCCGATGCAGGCTGTTGCCCTTGTATAAAGCAAGACCAATGCCATCTTGCAGCTTTTTTTGAAATTCGTTGTTTTTTACATAGAAAACCAAAAAAATACGGCAAAACGTCCATTCGTGACCAAATTTCCCGGACCGCCCTGCAATCACGCGCAAAGAATGTTTCGCGTTTCATTTCGATGTTTCATTCTTTTGAAGCATCTTTGGACTGATTCTCCAAATCCCCCATTTTCTTCAGCGTCTTCACTGCACAAAATCAACAAAAAACATCAGTCCAGCTGGAAAGCCTGTCGTAAAAAACAGACGCCTCCTATGATGGCATGCAATTTGCTCTCCATACAAATTGGAAGCTGATAAAAATATGTAGAAAGGTAAAAGGTGAAACAATGAATGTAAATACGCTAATTTCCTTAACCGTGAACGGATTCGCCATGGGTATGATTTACGCACTTATGGCTATGGGCATCATCCTGCTGATCCGTGCCGTCGGAGTGATGAATTTTGCGCAAGGTGATCTTTTAATGATGGGCGCTTTCATCACCTGCTGGCTGACCATTGATTTGGAGCTTCCACTCTATATCATGGTTCCTTTTTCGCTGATCTGTTTTGCTGTGCTTGCACTGGTATTCATGTTTACCACTTACTGGCCGCTCCGCAACGCTTCCTATCCAGCTGCGACCATCATTTCAACCATGGGTGCATCTATGGCGCTCAAAGAACTGGCAACGCTGATTTGGGGCAGCTTACCCCGCAGCATGCCTCCGCTGATAACCAATGCCGAGACCGGCAAAGCCTCGGTTCTTCGCATCGGCTCCGTTTCGCTGCAATGGCAATATGTCCTTACTATTATTGTTGGCGCCGTGCTGATTGTGTTGGTTTTCATCCTGTTTGAACGTCTATACGCCGGACGCATGATGCAGGCTGCCGCACAGGACAGCTATGCTGCGGAACTGCTGGGCATCCCGACCATCCTGACCACCGCCGCCACCTACATCATCGTCGTTATTCTTTCCGGTGTAGGCGGCTATATGATTTCCCCGATTTTTATGGTCAGCAATACCCTTGGTTCCCTGCAGCTCCGTTCTTTTGCCGGTGTTGTTCTGGGCGGTTTCGGCAATATCAAGGGCGCCATCATCGGCTCACTGTTCATCGGTCTGGTAGAGTCATACAGCTCTATCCAGTTTTCACAATACAAAGATGCAGTCGTCTTCTTGGTGCTGATCGCCGCGCTCCTGATTCGTCCTCAGGGACTGTTCGGCGAAAAAATTTCGGACAAGGCATGAGGTGAAACTTTATGAAAGACAAAAATGCAAAAAGATTTACCATGAAGCCCTCTCTGCTTCTGCTGCTGATTGGGGTTATACTTTTTATCGTTCTTATCCCGCGTGCCACGACCGGCTACTCGATGATGATTGTAAATCTCGCGCTTATCTACTCCATTTCTACATACGGCGTTTCCGTCATGCTCGGTTTGGGTGGACAGCTCTCTTTTGCCGCAACAGCATTTATGGGCGTAGGTGCATACTTTGCAGCCAATCTGTGCTCTGGCCGCTGGGGCTTTTGGGTGGATTCCTTCGCTGTGCTTCTGCTCACACCGGTGTTTGCCGGTATCGTCGCTTTCGCCATCGGCATGGTATTGTTTCGCCTCAAAGGCACGTATTTCACCTTTGCAACCGTCGGCTTGGTTCAGGTTGCCTGGTGCTTCTTTCTCAACTATCGTCCTCTGTTCGGCGGCCCGGACGGTATCTCCGGCGTATCATCCATTCAGATTTTCGGTTGGACCCCTAAGGATTATAACGAATGGTTCTATTTGCTTGCCGTCATCGTTCTGCTGACCGCCATTCTGGTGGAGCGCATCCGCCGCACCCAGCTTGGCCGTTCTCTCGCTGCGGTGCGTGATAACGAAGTTGCCGCACAAACGCTTGGCATCAATGTATTTATGACCAAAGTTATTGCTTTTACCATTGCAGGTATTTTTGCCGCTGTAGCCGGTGCACTATACGCCATGCACAGCCAGTTTGTTTCTTCCGATATGTTCACATTTGAGCGTTCCACCACGTATATCATCATGGGCATGCTCGGCGGCATCAATAATACGGCCGGCGTCTTTGTTGGTTCGGTATTGGTAACCCTGCTGCCCGAATGGCTGCGCGGCATGCAACAGTATTTACAGCTGATTTACGGCATCGGCGTTATCCTGTTAATGATCTTCATGCCGATGGGTCTTGCCGGACTGTCATCCAGCATCTGTAAAAGCATCAAGCGTGCGCTGGGCAAAAAAACGTCTTCTGCACATAAGGAGGAGCAAAAATGAACCCTATTCTTCGTCTGGATCACGTCTGCAAGCGGTTTGGCGGCGTTGTCGCCGCAGAGGACGTCACCTTTTCCGTTATGCCCGGCACGGTTCATGGTCTGATAGGTCCTAACGGCGCCGGTAAATCCACACTGATGAATCTGATCAGCGGCATTTACACCGCCGATGAAGGCACTATCTTTCTGGATGAACAGGACATCACACAAAAGCCCTCCCACCAGCGTGCACGCATGGGAATTGGCCGCACCTTCCAAACCCCCCGTTTTCTTCAACGCTCCAACATCCGCGATAATCTGCTGCTGGGCACGGATCTGCATCGACAAGTCGGGTATTTGCGCAGCTTTTTCGGCCACGGCAACGCCTCATTCGATGAAGAACTCAACGAGCTGCTGCAATTCCTTGATTTCTCGTTTGACTGGGATGACGATATCAGCGCGCTCGCCTACGGTCAGCGCAAACAGCTTGAAATCGTTCGCGCCATGCTGGCGCATCCCCGCATAATGCTGGTTGACGAACCCGCAGCCGGCTTAAACAACAAGGAAATTGATGACATCATGGAATTGCTTCGGTTTGCCGCTCAAGAACGTAATATCGGAGTACTGTTAATCGAACACTCAATGGACATGATCATGAACATCTGCGAGGAAATCGTCGTGTTATGCTTCGGCAAAGTGATAGCGCAAGGCACGCCAATGGAAATCTCCTCCAACGAAGCGGTCATTGAAGCATACTTAGGGAGGGATAACAATGCTTGACATCAAAGGTCTTCACGCATACTATGGGCCCATCGAAGCACTGAAAGGGATCGATATGCAAGCGGCTGCCGGCGAAATCACCTGTCTCATCGGCGCAAACGGCGCCGGTAAAACCACCCTGCTCAAATCCATCTCCGGCATGATTCACCGCACAGGGGAGATTAACTTTGCCGACACCGGCTCCATTATCGGCAAGCGGCCAAGACAAATCGCGCACATGGGCATCATCCACGTGCCGGAAGGTCGTCATATCTTCCCCGGCTTGACGGTGCGGGACAATTTGGAAACCGGCACAATCAACTGGCACGGTTTTTTCGGCAGCAAATCTTACGCCAATGAGCTGGAAGAGGTTTTCACTCTGTTTCCGCGTCTGAAAGAACGCGAAAAGCAGCTTGGCTGGAGTTTATCCGGCGGCGAACAACAGATGCTGGCCATTGGCCGCGCATTGATGGCACGTCCCAAAATGCTCATGCTGGACGAACCCTCCATGGGTCTTGCTCCGTTGGTCATCGCCGAGCTGTTTGAAAAAATTGTGTCCATCAACCGCACACAGGGCATCCCCATTCTGCTGGTGGAGCAAAATGCCCGCCTTGCGCTTGAGATCTCACATCAGGCTTATATCATCGACGGCGGACGAGTTATTTTAGGCGGCAAAGCATCCGAATTGCGCAATGATGAGCGCGTTATTCACGCATATTTGGGTAAATTTGCCACCCAAAAAGCACAATAAGCCGCCACTTACATAGTATAACAGAAACAGCGCGCCGGTCAAACCCGGCGCGTCTGTAATAAGGAGTGAAAAATATGCCGCACACTTGCATTCAAGTCAATCCCGCTGATAATGTCGCCATCGCCGTTCGCCCGCTTGCGCCAGGCGATCTGCTTTTGGACGGTATCCCTGTACAGCAGCCGATTCCACAAGGACACAAAGCCGCACTGACCAACCTGCATCAGGGAGATGCCGTTATCCGATACGGCGTATGCATCGGTTATCTGCGATGCGATGTACCTGCCGGCGGATACATTGGTCAACACGAACTGGAACAGGCGCCGCCCCCTGCACTGGAGAGCTTACGCTGGGGCACCAATCTTCTCTCGCTCAAAGCCTCCCGTTGATACGTTTGATGGCTATGACTGCGGCAACGGCACTGCCGGCACGCGTAATCTGCTGGGTATTATCACCACTGTGCAATGCGCCGCCGGAGTAACCGAGCGTGCCGCCGAGTTTATCCGGCAAAATCTTTTGCCTCATTATCCTCATGTAGAGGATGTTGTCGTTCTGGTTCCTCCTTACGGATGCGGTGTTGCAATTGACGCGCCCGAGGCCGTCATTCCCATCCGCACAATCCGCAACTTGATTCACCACCCAAATTTTGGCGGACAAGCTCTGATTGTATCTCTCGGGTGTGAAAAATTGACGCCAGAGCGCGTGCTGGATGAAACGGAAATAACCGATGACAACCGCGTGGTATTGCAGGACTGCAAGGGCTATGACGGGATGATCCACGCCATCGCAGAGCGTGCCGAACGCAAACTAGCTCTACTGGAGCAGCGCCGCCGTCAGCCGCTTCCGCTTTCCTCCCTCGTTATCGGCCTGCAATGCGGCGGCAGCGATGCGTTTTCCGGACTGACCGGCAATCCCGCCGCCGGCTACGCCGCCGATATGCTGGTTCGGGCAGGTGCAACGGTGATGTTTTCCGAAAATTCAGAGGTAAGAGACGGCGCGGCTTTTCTTGCTGCGCGCACACCGGACAAGCAAACCTGCCATCGCCTATGCGAGGAGCTCGGCTGGTACGACCGATACCTGTCGGCAGGCGGCGTCGATCGCAGCGCCAACCCAACACCCGGTAATAAACAAGGTGGGTTGACCAATATCGTGGAAAAAGCCATGGGTTCCATCGCAAAATCCGGTCATGCCCCCATTGTCGAGGTGATTGCTACTGGTGCACGCCCCACCAAGCATGGTATGATATATGCAGCAACACCTGCCAACGATATGATCTGCGGCACCTCGCAAATGGCCTCCGGAATTGGTTTGCAGGTATTTATCACCGGACGCGGCACGCCGTATAATCTCAGGGCCATTCCGGTTATCAAAGTCGGTACGCGCAACGATCTATACCACCAGTGGCCCGACCTTATCGACATTAACGCCGGCACTATCGCATCCGGCGAAGAAGACGTTGCTGCCGTCGGCCTGAGGCTGTTTCATCGAGTGATTGATGTCGCATCCGGCCGGACGCAAACCTGTGCCGACCGCCATCAGATTTACAACGGCACCTATGTTTTTAATCCGGCCCCTATCACTTGAAGCAGCCCATTGGTATTTTCCATAAATTTTTAAGTCTTTTTTGTTTATACTGCTCCTTTCTTCTCGTCGTTCTCCTATTGGCAAACATCTTGCTTTTGTATAGGGATGTAGCAACCATTGCATCCACGACTTGAAAGGAGAAACACAAATGCTCAATTACAAAACCGGAGTTGTCGGCGCGGGCCGCGTCGGCGCGGGTATGGCAACACTGATGGCGGGACACGGCTGCGAAGTCACGATCATTGGACTGGATGAGGACGACCTCAAGCGCTGTCGCGGCATTCTGGAAGGCAATCTGGACGAACTGGTGCAACAGGGGCTGGCAACCGAGAAAAACCGTGCATCAATATTGCGGCGGTTCACGCTTACCACCGACACCGCAGCTCTGAAAGACTGCGTATTCGTTCTGGAAGCTGCATTTGAGGATGTGAACGTCAAAAAAGGCATTTACCGTCAGGTTGAAGCGGTCGTCGCACCGGATACGCTGATGGCATCCACCACCTCGGCCATCTCGGTTGAGCTGCTGACTGCCGAGATGGCGCACCCGGAACGTTTTGCCGTCACACATCCGTTCCAGCCCGCGCACATGTTACCGTTGGTCGAGCTGGTCGGCGGCCCGAACACTTCGCCCGCGACCATCGACCGCCTGCGTGTATTCATGGAAGAGCTGGACCGTGAAGTTGTCACACTGCGCAAGAGTGTCCCCGGCTTCATCATCAACCGTCTGGCGCAGGCATTGTTCCGCGAATCGCTTTATCTGGTTGAACAAGGCGTGGTTTCCGTCGCAGACATTGACAAAGCCATCAAATACGCAGTCGGCATGCGTTATGCATCCATTGGCCTGCTCGAATACTTTGACGATGTCGGCTTCAATCTGGAGCGCGATATCGCCCAGACCGTTTATCCCGATCTGTGCAGCACCCGTGCCATCCAACAGATCGTGCTGGATGGCCTAGCGTCTGGAAAGACCGGCCGCAGCGTGGGGAAAGGCCTGTACGACTGGTCAAAGAAGGACGATGCCGATTATCTGCGCCGCAAGGCTGCACCTTACTACGCCTGTTTTCACTGGGACATGCCGGAGGATTAACCAAGGAAAGAAGGACTTGTCATGAGCAAAATCGTCATTTTGGACGGCTATACCGAAAATCCGGGAGATCTATCCTGGGCGCCATTTGAAGCGCTGGGCGAGGTGACGGTTTTTGACCGCACCCCCGTTGATCAGATCATTCCACACATCGGCAGCGCGGAAATTGTTATCACCAACAAAACACCGCTGCGACGAGAAACACTCGACGCATGTCCCTCAATCCGCTATATCGGCGTGCTGGCAACCGGCTATGATGTCGTAGATGTGCAGGCTGCCCGCGAGCGAGGCATCCCGGTGACCAACGTTCCCGCCTACGGAACGGCTGCCGTCGGACAGTATGCAATCGCCATGCTGCTGGAGATCTGCCATCATGTTGCCCATCACGCGCAAGCCGTGCGCGATGGACGATGGCAGTCCTGCCCGGACTGGTGCTTCTGGGACTATCCGCTCATCGAACTGGACGGCAAAACAATGGGCGTTATCGGTTTCGGCCGCATCGGCCGGCAGACAGCGCGCATTGCCAAGGCCATGGGAATGCATATTCTCGCGTATGATAACAATCCTTGCGACGAGGGGCGCGCCATCGGAGACTATGTTTCACTGGACGCACTATATGCGCAAAGCGATGTGATTGCGCTGCACTGCCCGCTCTTTCCCGAAACACGCGGCATGATTTGCAAGGAAAGCATTGCAAAAATGAAGGACGGCGTCATCCTGCTCAACAACTCCCGCGGGCCACTCATCAACGAACAGGATTTGGCAGACGCACTGGAAAGCGGCAAGGTCTACGCCGCCGGTCTGGACGTTGTCTCCACCGAGCCAATCGCGGGCGATAACCCGCTGCTGCATGCCAAAAACTGCTTCATCACCCCGCACATCAGCTGGGCCTCTCGCGAGAGCCGCGCACGCATCATGGACATGGCGGCAAACAATCTGTCCCAATGGCTTGCGGGCACCCCCGTCCACGTTGTCAACTGAACCAAAGGAGGAACCGCTATGAGTCTGCGCACCGATGCGGAAACCATCTATCAGACAGCCATTCGCGCCTCCCTGCCCGACCATGCTGTGCAGGAAGCACTGGCGGACTGGCAACCGCCTGCCGGACGCACCATTCTGCTGGCGGTCGGCAAAGCTGCATGGCGCATGGCGCAGGCCGCGCAGCAGGTGCTCGGCAAGCAAATTTCCGCTGGCCTTGTTGTCACCAAATACCGACACAGCCAAGGCCCGCTCGACGGTTTGGAAATCATCGAGGCCGGCCATCCCGTGCCGGACGAAAATTCGGTGCGTGCCGCGCGGTGTGCGCTCAGCCTGACGCAAAACCTGACCGCGCAGGACACCGTACTGCTGCTGATTTCCGGCGGCGGCTCCGCGCTGCTCGAACTGCCGCTGATCGGGCTTGACGAGATGCAGCGCATCACGCAGGCCCTGCTTGCCTCGGGCGCGGATATCACAGAAGTGAACGCTGTGCGCAAACGATTCAGCATGGTCAAGGGCGGTCGGCTGGCCGAGCACTGCGCACCTGCTCACGTGGAAGCATTGCTGCTCAGTGATGTTCTGGGGGATCGTCCGGACGTCATCGCTTCGGGCTTAAGTGCCGTGGATGAAACCGCCGCAGACTCGGCGGTGCCCATTGCCAAGCGGTATGGGCTGTCGCTTTCCGCAAAGGCGTGTAGCTTGCTTGCGCAGCCACTGCCGCAGGCGCTGCCCCATGTACGCAACCGCGTGATCGGAGGCATATCCGTATTGTGCCGTCATGCAGCCCAAGCCTGCATTTCTCTCGGCTACCGCACCGAAATTCTGACCGAGTCACTCTGCTGTACGGCGCGAGATGCCGGTGTTTTCCTGTCCAACATTGCGCAGCATCACGCAGGACGCGGCGAAAAGCGCGCCTTTCTCGCGGGTGGTGAAACCGTTGTACATCTGACTGGACACGGAAAAGGCGGCCGTAACCAGGAACTTGCACTCGCCGCAGCCGAGGGCCTGCGCGGGCATGACAACGCAGCGGTGTTCTCAGTCGGCTCCGACGGAACCGACGGGCCAACCGACGCCGCCGGCGGTTATGTCGACGGAACCACGTATGATATGCTGCGCGCACAGGGCATTTCGGTGGCACAGGTGCTAGCGGATAACGACGCTTATCATGCGCTGTCTGCCTGCGGCGGTCTGATCGTCACCGGTGCTACCGGCACCAACGTCAACGACCTTTCGGTTGTACTAATCCAAAACTAGCCCCCTCTTCTCAAAGCCCCGACACACTGGTCTTATTCCCCGTGTGTCAGGGCTTTTTTACACGTCTGAAAAAAATCAATAATCAACGCGGATAAATTGTCATTCCGCGTGAAATATCGTATAATAAGGACAAGACGATCGGCACCCCGCTGCATGCTGTCGCACGGGGTCGGTTTTTGCTTGGAATCAAACAAGGAGGATATCCATGAACACCATCAATCCCCAGAGCTGGAAAGCGGACCTGCCTGCCTTCCGCGAAAAGACCGCAGCATTTTATGCAGGAGAAATCAAAGTCGGCGAATACAAGGGTTTTTCCGGCTACTATGGCAGCTATGCTCAGAAAGGCGGCAAAGCCAGCATGCTGCGTTTGCGCATGCCTGCGGGCCGTGTAACCCGCGAAAAGCTGGCATTTGTTGCGCAGATGCTCCGCACCTATACCGTTCCGCGTGCGCATTTCACCACCTGCCAGACCATTCAGCTGCACGACCTCGACCAAGACACGGTATGCACCATTATGGAACAAGCGCTCGACGCCGGCATCGTGACCATGGGCGGCGGCGGCGACTTCCCCCGCAACGTTATGTGCTCGCCGCTCTCCGGTGTACAGAAAGACGAGTATTTCGATACCCTGCCGTGGGCGGAAGCCGCCGGCAACTACTTGCTGGGCTTTATCAAGGCCGAAAAGATGCCGCGCAAGCTCAAAGTCGGCTTTTCCAACTCTCCGGCTAACCAAACACATGCGACCTACCGCGACCTCGGCTTTGTCGCACGAGCGGACGGCAAATTCGACGTATACAGCGCAGGCGGTCTGGGCAACAATCCGCGTATGGGTGTACAGGTGGGCGAAGCCGTGGAACCCTCGCAAATCCTGTATTATATTAAGGCCATGTGGCTGACTTTCCGCGCCTATGGCAACTACGAAAACCGCGGCAAGGCCCGCACCCGCTATATGGTGGAAACCCTTGGCGGCGAGCAGAACTATATCAAGGCGTTCCGCGAAAAGCTGGACGAGGTCTATGCCTCCGGCGAAGAATTAACGCTTTCGGTCGAACCGCAGGTTATCGCCAAGTCCGGCGACGGCACAACGGTCAGCGGCCCGCGCATCATTGAGCAGAAACAACCCGGTCTGTACACGGTAATTTGGCATCCGATTGGCGGGCAGCCCGCTCCCGAAACGCTGTGTGCGCTCAGTGATTTGCTGGCAAACATGCAGGATGCGGAACTGCGCCTTGCGCCGGATGAAGCCGCCTATATCGTCAACCTGACTGGCGCAGAAGCAGAAAAAGTGCTGGCTGCAACCGCAGACAGCGCACGCACGCTGTTTGAAACCTCGGTCAGCTGCATCGGCGGCATGACCTGTCAGGTTGGCATGCGTGACTCGCAGGGCCTGCTCACCGCCTGCATTGCGGCGGTGCGCGAAGCAAATCTGCCGGACGGCGCGCTGCCCCAGATGCATATTTCCGGCTGCGCTTCCTCGTGCGGCACGCATCAGACCGGCTCTATCGGTTTCCGCGGTGCGTCCAAGCTGGTGGACGGCAAACCGCAGTCCGCTTTCACGTTGTTTGTCGGTGGCTGCGACCGCCAAGGCAGCGAAGCGATGGGCCGTGAGCTGGGCGCCATTCTCGAAAGCGAAATCCCCGCATTTCTGGTGGAGCTGGGCAAGACCGTTGCCGCTTCCGGAAAGAACTTTGCCGCATGGCGCGAGAGCGATCCCGAAGGCATCGATCGCATTGCGGCTCCCTATCTGGCCTAATTCCGTGCGCGAATCGAAAGCCACGATTTTCAGACAAAAAAGCAAGGCGCCGCTTACAGCGGCGCCTTGCTTTTTCTTTTCCCTTATGCCTTGTCAAACACATAGCAGTCCAGCAGACGACTGGTTTCCGCAGCCACTGTCGCTGTATCCGCCTGCCAGTGCTTCGCACTGACCAGTTCATAACTCCACCAGCCGTCATAGCCGGTGTCCTTGACCGCCTGCACCCACTCTGCCAACGGAATATCCCCCTCGCCTGCATAGCAGCCGCGCAGTACGGTTTCATCACAAACCGTCCCCGGCGCATTGCGGCGTCCGTCGCAAAAATGGATATGATAGATAAGCGATGGGTCCAATGCGCGCACATCGTCGGGTGTAGTCTCCGCACCGTACCACAAATGCCAGAAATCAATGACCGTGCCGAAATTATCGCGTCCGACCGCATCAATCAGCAATTTGGCTGCACGCAGCGAATGAATAGGCGACCATGCCACTGGTTCCAGCTGAAAACGCACGCCATGCCGCGCCCCAATGTCACAGATGCGGCGAATATTCTTTGCAGTCAGCTCAATGACCTCTTCCTCCGGGCGTCCTTCCAAAGCGCAGAGCGGCACCAGCTGAATACAGTCGCAGCCCACCTCGCGCGCAAATGCAGACAGCGTCTCGGTCTCGCGAAGCATGCGGGCGATGTTATCGTCATCCGTGCGCTCCACATGCGCGATATCATTGATGCTGATGAGGCGCATATCATATTGTGCCAGCGCTTCTTTCACCGTTTCCGGTGTGCAGCCGGCCTCCAGATAGTCCCACACCTTGGTTCCTGCCATCTCCAGTGCGCTGAAACCCGCCTGTCTGGCAATCCGGATATCGCTGAGAAGGTTGCTTTTCCAAATCGACTTTGTGTGCAGTGCTTTGCCTGCCATAATGATACATCCTTTCCCGCCCGTTTTCCGCTGCTGCGGACGGGCCTTGCTGTTTTCGGGCAGATTTATGCTTCCGGCCAGTATTTTGCGCCCGGCTGCTCGACCCACAAATACTGCGGGTCAAAATCCGGCTTGACATAAGGATTGCCGTCCAGATGGCGAATCACCCAAAGATAATACATCGCGTACCCCGGTGCCGCCACTTGCGGATGCACCTTATTCGGCTCGATAAGCACCGTATCGTTATGCTCCAGCAGCACGCCCTCATCTCCCAGGCGCAGCAGACCGAACCCGTTTTCCGGATAAAATTTATAGAAATAAATCTCCGGCTGGGCATGCGAGTGTGAAGGGAAGCCCGACCATTTGCCGGGATAATGCATATCCTCGCCAAACATAATGTTGGACTCCGGCGACAGGCGGATATCCTGCGCTGTGCGGACAATACGTGTGCCCGCCTCGTTCATAAAGCCGCGGCCGCGCACCTCTTCGACCACATCATCTCCCGCGCGCACGACCGGAGCAAAGTCCTTGTCGTTTTCCGTGCGGATAACCGCCACCTCGCTGTCCTGCGCCACGCCGCGCAGTCTGACCGCCTTGTTTTTCGGCAGATTGATGCTCCAGATGGTGTCATTGGTATAGGTCGGCCGCGCTGCCTGAATCACTTTGCCGTCCAGCTCTACTTGGATTTCACCATACAGCAGCACAAACACACGCTCAAGCGGCTTTTCGTCGGTAAACTCCATGCCCGCTGTCAGCTTTAAAATACCGAAATCCATCAGCATTTCGCTGTGCTTGCCATCCAATTCGGTGATTGCCTGATAGCCCGCTTCAAACGGTTTTCCCTGATGCAGTCTCATTGTTCTGTTTCCTCCCGCCATAACATGTCAACAATTTGATACGCCTGTTCTTCCACCTGCGCTGTCGGCTTATCAAACAATCTCAGCCGGTCAAATTCCGCCTGATACTGCTC
>ENA-OWPN01002002-OWPN01002002.1-human-gut-metagenome-genome-assembly--contig:-NODE-2002-length-14460-cov-6.262409_pt1 | contig 14460 bp, 15 predicted proteins | sample MGYA00248266_ERZ651850 | MGnify/ENA primary metagenome ERZ651850 (study PRJEB26924, sample SAMEA4378296) | human gut metagenome | biome: human gut; feature: human-associated habitat; material: faeces... | reverse complement strand
TCACTACCCGCAAGGGGCACGCCGCATCCGTAAGGCGGCAAAGCCGCCAACGGCTACGCAGTGAGCGGCGCTACAGACGCAATTGGTGCATACCATTTTATCGCCGCCTTGCACCAACTGCAGGTGCGTCTCCGGGAGCGGCATGCCGCTCCCCTACACCCCCCCCTCCCCAAAAAAGTGATCCTGCCCGGAGCTTTCACTCCGGGCAGGACTTTTTCTGCTCTGTTATTCCGCAGGCTGTGCGGCAGTTGTTCCGTTATCGGTCTTGCCGTTCAGCAGGGCCGACATGTCGAACATCGGCAGCGTCGTGCCGTCGCCCGTCATAAATGTCGGCAGCTCGCCGTTCCAGTTTTCCGCGTAAGTATAGGCGATAAGGGCCTCCGTCAGGGATTCGGCGATCTTGCGGTTCGCCTCGGCCTCGGCCTCGGCACGGGTCGTCAGCTCATAGGCATCCGCCTCCGCCTCGATGCGCTTGATCTCTGCAGCGGCATTGGCCTCGAGAACGCGCTGCTGTGCCTCGGTCTCGGCGCGGAGCTTGTTCTGCTCGGCGACCTGCTTGGCCTCCACGGCATCCGTAAAGGCGTCCGTGAAGTCCATATTCTCAATGGAAGCGCCGACCAGCTCAATATTGTAGGCCGCCAGCTTTTTGGACAGGACCTCCTCGATCTGCGCGGCCATCAGGCTGCGGCTGGAGACAAGGTCCTCGGCCGTATACTGGGCCGTGACGATCTTGACCGACTCCGTGATGCATGGGGCGATGACCGTATCGTAATAGCCGATGCCGATGGTCTTATAGATCGTCATGGCATCCTGCTTGCTGATCTGATAGTTCACGGTGTAGGTCATGCTGACCTCCTGAATGTCGGAGGAGAAGCAGGACATATCCTGCGTGCTCTTCTGCACGCGGTTGTCCATCTTGATGACCTCCTGCCACGGGAGCTTGAAGTGCATGCCGGCCTCGAGCGTGTAGTTCTCCACGCTGCCGAACGTCGTCACAACGCCGGTGTGGCCTGCCGGAATGGAGACATAGCACGAAAACACGATGACGAGCACACCGACCAGCGCCAGCAGCTGCTTTTTGTTGACTCTCCAGCTCATGCCCTCGCCGCGGACAAAGCCCATGGCAATGAAAAGCACGAAGGTAAGCACGATGCCGAACATAAAAATAATCATTGTTACTCTCCTTTTCTGTATCTGGGTGGGTTTTACGGATCCGCTGTGTATGGTCTTATTTTATCAGGCCGGGCGCAAAAAATAAAGGCTCAAATGTACAAATTAACACCCGCTATTTTTCTCCCGCTGCGGAGATCTCCCGCGTATAGGCCGCACGGTCAATGCGGCCGTCGGCCATCATTTTTTCCGCCCAGAGCTGCAGGGCCTCCACGGTCCGGGAGATCTGCTCCAGCTCCCGCTGGATGCGCAGGAAATCCGCCAGCTCGTCCGGATCGATGCTGCCATCGGCCGAGATGTCGATGAGGCAGCCGCGCTCACGGTCGAGCGTGTTGAGGGTCGCCAGCATCTCGAGCACGATGGCCGGAAGCTCCTTCGGCTTGATCTCCGGCACATATTCCTGCCCGATGGGGCAGGCGCGGGCGCAGTAGGCATTGCAGAGCGACGGCTTCTTATACCGCTGCGCCATGCGCAGCACCTCGTCCGGCCGCGGCAGGGAGCGCTCGCTTTCGATGCGCTCGATGCGCTCCGCCGGGATAGTCTCCAGCAGCTCCGCCGCCCGCTCGCGGGAAAGGCCCAGCTCCTCGCGGGCCAGCTGATAGGGCGTCTTGTTCTGTCTGGTGGAGACTCTACCCATGGCGCTTTCCTCCGTGTCCCGGGCGGTTCAGCAGGACGTAAAGGCCGATGAGCGCGGCGATGCTCCCCAGCATGATGGCATACATCGCGCCGGTGCTTACGGCATGGCCGAAGAAATAGAGATTGCAGTCCACGCTGTCGCGGATGTCCGAAACGGCCTCCGCCGGGAAGCCGATGCGGCGCATCTCCGCAAACACGCCCCGCATCGCATGGCAGCGCAGCAGAGCAGTCCCGTAGGTCCCCGGCAGGAAGGCGATGATCTTCTGCAGCACGGGGGAAAAGCTCGAAACGGGCATATAGGCCCCGCAGACGAAGCCGTACCCCGCGCTCACGATCGTTCCGACCGCGCTGGCCTGCCCGTTCGTCGAAAGCGGGAAGATCATGCAAGACGACAGTGCCGTGCCGAACAGCACCAGGATCACCACGTCCAGCAGCACGAGCAGCACGTCCGCAGCGCTCAGATACCAGCCCGTCAGCGCCAGATAACCGAAGCAGGCGGCCGCGGCGATGCCGTTGATGAGCAGCGTGGTGCAGAACGTCGCCAGATAATAGCTCAGCGAGAGGACGGCTGGCCGAACCGGCGAAACGGTCAGGTCGTTCCGTGCACCGGAGACCTTATCGAACACCATGGTGAGGTTCGAGCAGAAGGCCACCGTCACACAGCTGACGGCCAGCAGCGACGAGATGAGCTGCCCGCCGACACAGCCATGCAGGAGCGAGTCCTCCACCTGTGCCCCGGCTGCCGCAAGGGCAGAGCGGAACGAACCCTCATACGTCCGGCTGAGGAAGGTGACATAGAGCACCAGCAGGATCATCGGCGTGATGAGTGAGGTGAAGAACATTCCCTTATCCTTGAAATACAGCTTGCTGTTGCGCCGGATCAGCGCACCGAGTCCGGTCATTTCTCCGCACCTCCCGCCAGCTTTTTGCCCGTGACGGCGAGGAACACATCGTCCATCCGTCCCTTGGTCAGCTCAAAATCGCGGAACAGCGCCGATTCCCGCCGGATGAGCTCCGCAGCGGCAGCCGGGTCCGGCACGGTGACGCGCCAGCCCTGCTCCGCAGGCGCATACGGCAGGCCGAGCCGCCGCACGTCCGCCTCACCCACGCCGTAGAGGGTGAGCGTATCGTGCGCATAGGCGTTTTTCAGCTGCAGCGGCGTTCCCTCCGCCGCGATCCTGCCGTGGTCGAGCAGGACAACGTAGCCCGCGTCCGCAGCCTCCTCCATATAATGCGTGGTGAGGAAGACCGTCAGATTCTCCTCCTGCCGCAGGCCCGCCACGACCTGCCACAGCAGGCTGCGCGTCTGCGGATCAAGGCCCGTCGTCGGCTCGTCCAGGATGAGCAGGCGCGGACGGTGCAGCAGGGCGCGGGCGATGTCGATACGGCGGCGCTGGCCGCCCGAGAGCTTGCCGACGGGGCGGCGCAGCAGCTCGCCCAACTCCAGCAGGTCCGTCAGCTCCGCAAGACGGCGGGAAAATGCCGTGCCCCGGATGCCGTAAAGCGCCGCGCGGCTGCGCAGATTCTCCTGCACGGACAGCGCCTGATCCAGCACGGAGCTCTGGAACACCACGCCGAGGCTCCGGCGGAGCTGCTCCGGCGCTTCGTCCGGGTCCGCGCCGCAGACGCGCACGCTGCCGCCGTCGCGGGCCAGCTGGCCGCAGAGAATGTGGATGGTCGTGGATTTTCCCGCGCCGTTCACACCGAGGAAGGCGAACAGCTCGCCCTCGCGCACGCGGAAGCTCAGATCGTCCACCGCCGTCACATCGCCGAAGCGCTTGACGAGGTGTCGGACCTCCAGAATATCGTTCATACTCTCTCCTTTTTGTTACAGAGCCGCGAACACGGCCGCGCCGCGCCTGCGCAGCCAGACATACAGCACGGCAGCAAGCGCCAGCGTCAGGCCGAGATAAATTCCAAGGCAGGCAGAAAGGCCCAGGGCGGACGCGCCAAGGAAATAGGCCAGCGGCAGAAGGCCCGCATAGACGAAGCCGCCGAACAGCGCCAGCATGACGCTGCCGCCCTGCTTGATGGGCGTGATCTCATTCGTCCACGTCAGATTCGGCAGCTTCAGGCCCGCGAACAGGCCGAACAGCGCCAGCAGCAGGACATAGCCGAGCGGGACGGCCAGCAGCAGGAGCGTCTCCCCCACCGGGCGCGCGGCAGCCACGGCTGCGCAGACCGCCGCGATCAGCGCGGGGACGGCCGTCAGCACAAGCTGCAGCTGCAGCTTGGCCCGCAGGACCTGCCATGGCCGGACCGGCAGCGACTGCACGAGCCAGATCGTCCTGCCCTCGAGCGAAACGGACGGCGCAGCCATGAGATTCATGGATGCCAGCAGGCACACCAGCGCGCACAGGATGAGCGCGATCCCCTGCCCGCCGACCATAGGCTGCAGCACATCCAGAAGATCGCGCTTCCATAGCAGGGCCGTGCCGCCGAGCGGCAGCAGCAGGATGCCGAGGCCGCAGTTGAGCATATAGCTGGGATTGCCGCCGAAGTGCCGCAGCTCCCGCGCAAGCAGGGCCGTGCCCGCGCCACGCTGCACAGCGGTCTTTTCGCGGTAGACACGGCGCACCGTGCTGCCGCTTGCCGTGGCGATGCGCAGGAAACTGCGCGACAGCAGCCAGAATAGCAGGATAAACAGGACGAGCACCACGGCGGTGACCACCGCCATGGCAGGGCCGTCGCCGGCCCCGGCACGGCCGATCAGATAGAGCGGATAGGCCTTGCCGCGGATCTGCGCGCCGTAGTAGGCTGCGTTCGTCACAAGCTCCGAGAGGAAGCTCTGCGCCTTGAAATACACGAAATAGTAAGCGCCGAGGAACAGCAGCGACGTCAGTACCACCGTGATGCTGCGGTGCTTCAGCTTCAGGCTGATTCTCGCCACGACCCAGCCCAGCGCGCATGAGAGCGTCAGCACGAAGATCGTGACAAGGGCAAACAGCAGCAGACCGCCTGCAAGGGCGGCGGGCGCAGCCGAGACCGTGACCCAATAGACGATCATGGCAGGCAGCAGCACAACGCCAGAATAGAGCAGACCCATGAGATAGACGCTCAGCAGGCGGGACAACAGGATGGTGCGCACCGGGATCGGCATGGACAGCAGCAGGTCGTTATCCTTGGCAAGATAGAGGCTCGAATAGGTGTTGAATACGCTGCCGAATGCACCGAGCACGATGGCGACCATGGCCATGATCGTGAAATACAGCCATTCCATCCCGGCTGCAGCGAACGGCGCGCACAGGGAATGCGCCAGATAGGTGAACATGCCGCCCAGCACGCCGACCATGAGCACGGCAAAAAAGGCAAAATAGCCCACCGTCGAGACGCGGGAGCGGGCCTTGCCCTGCTTGGCGTTATAGAAGTAGCTGCGGAAGATCTCCTGCAGCTGCTTTTTCAGGAGAGCGCTCAGCATGTCTCGCCCTCCAGCTCCAGGAAGACCTCCTCGAGGGAGTCGTCGCCCTTGACCTCGTCCATCGTGCCGGAGCGGATGAGCTTGCCCGCGCGCAGGATGGCGACCTTGTCGCACAGCTTTTCCGCGACCTCGAGCACATGCGTCGAGAAGAAGATTGCGCCGCCGCGGTCGCACAGCTCCCGCATCATGCCCTTGAGCAGATGGGCGGCCTTCGGGTCGAGGCCGACGAACGGCTCGTCCATCACGACGAGCTGCGGGGCATGGAGCCAGGCCGAAATAATGGCCAGCTTCTGCTTCATGCCGTGGGAGTAGGCGGCGATGGGCTGGGCCAGATCGTTCGTCAGCTCAAAGCGCTCCGCAAGCTCGCGGATGCGCACCTGCCGGTCCGCCGCGCTGACACCGAAAATGTTCGCAATAAAGTTCAGATACTGGATACCCGTCATATAGTCATAGAGATCGGGATTGTCCGGGATGTAGGCAAGCTTTCGCTTGCAGGCCAGCGGGTCCGTGCGGATGGAGGTGCCGCCGATGCGGATCTCTCCGGCGTCGAAGCGCAGGATACCGGCGACGGATTTCAGCGTTGTCGTCTTTCCCGCGCCGTTGTGGCCGATGAAGCCGTAAATTTCACCGGGCAGGATGTGCAGGCTCAGATCGTCCACGGCCTTCTTTTCGCCGTAGGTCTTCGTCAGATGTTCAATTTGCAGCATGGAACATATCTCCTTCCTTTTTGGATAACCGGTACAGCCCCATTATACGGTCTGGACGCTTTCCCTGTCAATCGTCGATTCGCGCCACGGCGGCATTTTCCGCAGAAAAAGGGGATTCCCTTTTCCCCGCCGCAGTGATAGAATAAAAATATAGTATCAGCCCGACAGACGTTCTAAAAAATACACAGGCTGCCCCGCATCATTCCGCAAGAGCATCCGGCGAGAGATTTTTTGTCGAGGCAAGGTTTGGGAAGTGCGGGCGTGCTTTGTGCACGTCAAACTTTCCGAACCGATGGACCGGCGAAAAATATCCGCCGAAGGCCGAAGCGGAATGATGCGGGGTGGCCGAATCAACAAAAAGGAGTGGATTCGTATGAAAAAGCTGCTGAAAGGCGGCGTGATCGTCGGCGCTTCCGGCTGCCGGAAAGCCGATCTGCTCATCGACGGCGAACGCATCGAGGCCGTCGGCGAGGCGCTTTCCTGCCCGGAGGCCGAGGTGATCGACGTCAGCGGCAGGCTGCTGTTCCCCGGCTTTCTCGACGCGCACACGCACTTCGACCTCGAGGTCTGCAACACCGTCACAGCGGACGACTTCTACACCGGCGGCCGCTCCGCCCTGCGCGGCGGCACGACGACCGTCATCGACTTTGCCTGCCCGAACAAGGGCGAAACGCTCCACACCGGCCTTGCCCGCTGGCATGAGAAGGCGGACGGGAAGACCGGCTGCGACTACGGCTTCCACATGACCATCGACGACTGGAACGACGGCATCCGCGCCGAGCTGCCGCAGATGTTCGACGAGGGCATCTCCTCCTTCAAAATGTACATGACCTATCCCGCGATGATGATCGGCGACGAGGCCATTTTCCACGCCCTGCGCGAGATGAAGCGTCTCGGCGGCATCGTCGGCGTGCACTGCGAGAACGCCGGCATGATCGATGCGCTCATCGCCGAAAAGAAGGCCGCAGGCGCGCTTTCCCCGGCGTCTCACCCCCTCTGCCGCCCGGCGGAGGCCGAGGCCGAGGCCGTCGGCCGTCTGCTGAAGCTGGCACGCGTGGCCGATGTGCCCGTCATGATCGTCCACCTGTCCACGGCGGCCGCCCTGCGGGAGGTCGAGGCCGCGCGCGGCCTCGGGCAGAAGGTCTTTGTGGAGACCTGCCCGCACTACCTGCTGCTGGACGACTCACGCTACAGCCTGCCGGACTTTGCAGGCGCACGCTATGTCTGCGCGCCCCCGCTGCGCAAGAAGCTCGACAACGAGCGCCTGTGGAAGGCGCTGGCCGACGGCGAGATCCAGACCGTTTCGACGGATCACTGCAGCTTCACCCTCGCGCAGAAGGACGCCGGGCGCGGCGACTTCACGAAAATTCCCGGCGGCATGCCCGGCGTGGAGACGCGCGGCACGCTGCTGTTCACCTACGGCGTCGCAGCAGGCCGCATCACGGCCGAGCGCATGGCCGATGTGCTGGCCGAAACGCCCGCGAAGCTCTACGGTCTCTTCCCCCGCAAGGGCGTGCTGCAGCCGGGCGCGGACGCGGACATCGTCGTATATGACCCGCGCGGCACGAGCTGCATCACCGCAGCCGATCAGGCGGCAAACGTCGACTATGCCCCCTATGAGGGCACGCAGATCGCGGGCCATATCGCAGAGGTCTACCTGCGCGGCACCTGCGTCGTCCGGGAGGGCAAAATTCTCCACGACCGTAATGGGCAGTATCTGCACCGCGGAAAATGTATGCTCTAAAGCAGCATCACTCCATTGCAGCCTCGGTCTTCACCGGTTATTTTTCATCTGGTGGAGCAAAACTCCCATTTTTGAGCTGTTTTTTCGCCAAAAATGGCGCGTTTTTCGGAAAAATGCTTGCAGTTTTTTCCTGCAGGGTGTATAATAATGGCAATGTTCCGATCATTGGAGGCCACTGCCATGGGGCGCATCGATAAGGAAAGCTATTACCTCGACATCGCGGAGACCGTGCTGGAGCGTTCTACCTGCAGCCGCTCTCACTCCGGGGCGCTCATCGTCCGCAACGACGAGATCGTTTCCACGGGCTACAACGGCGCACCGCGCGGCCGCAGCAACTGCATCGACCTCGGCTACTGCATCCGCGAACGGCTCGGCATCCCCGCCGGCGAGCGCTATGAGCTCTGCCGCAGCGTCCACGCCGAGATGAACGCCATCATCTCCGCCGCGCGCAGCGAGTGCATCGGCGGCACGATCTATCTGGCCGGGCGCGACGTCGCCACGGGCGAGCTGATCCCTGACCTGCTCCCCTGCCCGATGTGCCGCCGGATGATCATCAACGCCGGTCTTTCGAAGATCGTCATCCGCCGCACTCCCTCGACCTACGACATTCTGAACGTGCAGGACTGGGTCTTCCACGATGATTCCGTCATCGACCCCTCCGAGTCCGGCGAACAGGCATAAAATTTCCTGCCGCAGAGTAAACGCTCTGCGGCAGTTGAGCTTGTCAAAAAAGTGTTTTTGACAAGCTCTCAAACGAGACCCGTTTCACTGGGCTCTCGTTTGAAAAGGCTGCGGCTCGCTGCATCGCACGAAGGGCACGCCTGCGGCGCACCCTTCGCACGTTTGCGAGCCGAGCGGTATTTTCTCCGACGTACACGCCGCCGGAGAAAATGATTCCCATCTTCTTTGCGCCTGCGGGCGCAAACTCTGCGAGGCTTTTCCTCCCTCCAAAACCTTTGCCTGAATAGGTTTTCCGACAGTCTGAGCTGCTGCAGAGCGAGCGCTCTGCAGCAGCTTTTTGCTATGTACCGGGATCAAACATCCGGCGGTGTCCAGTCTATCGGCTCCGGCCACTCGATTCCCTGGCGGGAGACGACATTGCGATCCATGAAATTGATCGCGCTGCCCGAGGACTCCATCAGGGCAAACAGCCCCATCACGGAAGAGCCGTCACTTTCGGTCCAGGCAAACAGGCACGGATACAGCAGGATGTCCACATCGTACAGGCATGCCTGCAACGCGGGGGGGAGGTCGCCAAAGGTAAGCTTTTCCGTCCCTGCTGCCTCGTACAGGGATCTCAGTACAGTCGGGATCTGAACCAGCAGCTGAAGGGACGCATAAGCGTTTGGGTATTTCTGAAGCAGATCCGTGTTTTCCTCCATCCCGGCACTGAGCTGCTCCGCGCCCCATTGCAGATTATCCAGATCATTTCCAGAGAAACCGTAAAAGCTAGTTGGCTGGAACGAATTAAACCGATTGAAGAACATCCTCAGACCGTATCGCAGCTGCACCTCTGCGTCAGACATTTCTCCACACCCAAACAGAGAGACTGATAATGCGATAACGAGTAAAAGCAGAAGAAATCGTTTTCCTTTCATGATAGTCTGCCCTTTCTTTCAATTCATAAATGCTTCTTCCTGCGAAGTTGTTCTTTCCTGCAGACTATTCCGCTCTGCTGCGGCCTCCCTTCACTCCTATATTTCACCAGAAACGGATTCCTGACACTTTTTTCAAAATTTTTATAAAAATTTTTTATCGACAGCCGTTTATGACCCGCTTCGGGCGGGTAGAATCTCTCCAGATACCGGACAATGTCCGGCTAAGGGAGGGAGTGCAATGGTCAAGGGAACGACGCGGCAGGTCATCGTGGTGCGGCCGCAGGAGTCCGACCTGTTTGAGCAGGCTATTTTTCTGCTGCGCGAGGAGGCGCTCGAGCAGCACGGTGTGACGGAGCAGGCCCTGCTGGAGGAGGCCCGCCGTCTTGCCGCCGCACCGCCGTCCGCACGCCCGCACCGCCGCATCCCGGCTTTCCTGTACGCCGCGATGGGAGCGGCATCTGTGGGGCTGGCGTGGCTCTCCTGCGTGCTGATCTTCTAAGGCAGCACCGTATTTTGGCCTTAACCGAATCATGCGGTACTGCCCCGGGGCTTCTCCGCCCGCTCAAAAAGACGAACGGGCAGAGTTGCTTTTTTTCGCGCTTTATGGTACAGTATGGGTCAGGAGGGATGGACCCATGCAGCTGTTTTCCGGCGATACGCCGCTTTTCCTCGCACCGATGGCCGGCGTAACGGACTACGCCTTCCGCACGGTCTGCGCGCAGCATGGCGCGGACGTGACCGTGACGGAGATGGTTTCCTCCCGCGCGCTCGTCTATCAGGACCGCAAGAGCCGCGGCCTGCTCCGCCGGAACGAGGGCTCGCTGTGCGGCGCGCAGATCTTCGGCAACGACCCGGCCATGATGGCCGAGGCCGCGCAGATCGCCGTCGGCATCAGCGGGTGCGACTTTCTGGACATCAATATGGGCTGCCCCATGCCGAAGATCGCCAACAACGGCGACGGCAGCGCCCTCATGCGCGACATCCCGCTGGCCGGGCGCATCATCCGCGCCGTGGCGGACGCCGTTTCTGTCCCCGTGACCGTAAAGACCCGCCTTGGCTGGGACCGGAGCTGCCCGAGCGCCGTCGCGCTGGCCCGCGCGGCGGAGGAAAACGGTGCAGCCGCTATCACGGTCCACGGCCGCACGAAGGCCATGCTCTATTCCGGCCGCGCAGACTGGGACGCCATCGGCGAGGTCGTGCGCGCCGTCTCCATCCCCGTTATCGCAAACGGCGATATCTCCGACCCCGAGCAGCTGCTGCGCTGCCGGGCGCACAGCGGCGCTTCGCTGTTCATGGCGGGACGCGCCGCCTTCGGCGACCCGTGGCTTTTCGAGCGGCTGCGCGCTGCCCTGCGCGGCAAGACACCCCCGGAGCTGCCGCCGCTCGCCGACCGCGTGGACACGGCCCTGCAGCAATTCGCACTGGCGCTCGAGGACAAAGGCGAGCATATTGCCTGCCTCGAGGCGCGCAAGCATTTTGCATGGTACCTGCGCGGCGTGCCGCACAGCGGATTTTATAAGGAACAAATCTCCAACATTTCCGCCTTTTCCGACATAGAACGTCTGGCAAAAGAGATCAAGCGTGATCTGAGGTGATCCCCATCGACGAAAAGCACATGATCCGGCTGGCAGCCGACGGCGATATGGCGGCGTTTGAGCAGCTCGTCACGACGCATCAGCCCGCCATCTACCGGCTCGCGCTGCGCATGACCGGCAATCCGGAGGATGCCGCCGATATGACGCAGGAGGCCTTCCTGCGCGCGTGGCGCGGGCTTGGCAGCTTTCAGGCCGATTCCAGCCTGTCCACCTGGCTCTTCCGGCTGACGTCCAACGTCTGCATCGACTTTCTGCGTGCTGCGCGCCGCCACCTGGTCGTTCCCATCTCCGGGCTGGACGCCGACGGGGAGGAATATACCCTCGATGCACCCGACCCGGCCAAGCTGCCGGAGGAGGAGCTGCTTGCGCGCGAGGAGCGGGAGGAGCTGCGGGCCGCCATGGACCTGCTGGCCCCGGAGCAGCGGCTGATCCTGTCGCTGCGCGTGGAAAATGACCTGAGCTATACGGACATCGCCGCTGTGCTTGGCGTGCGGGAGGGAACGGTCAAATCCCGCCTCGCCCGCGCCCGCGACCAGCTGCGAAAAAAGCTGTCCCAGAGTGGGAACAAAGCGGCCGCCGCCTCGTCTAATCCGCAGAAAGGAGGTCGGGGCCGTGAACTGTAACGATTATCTTCCACTTTTGAGCGGACATCTCGACGGCGAAAACTCGCCGGAGGAAGAGCAGCGCCTGCAGGCGCATCTGGCGCAGTGTGCAAACTGCCGCGCACGGCTGCAGGCCTTCGAACGCGGGGACCGTCTGCTGCGGGCAGACACCGCCGTCCCGCCCGCCGGGCTGACAGCCTCCATTCTGGCAGCCGCCGCCAAAACACCGCAGCGGCCGGTCAAAAAGCCGCGCCGCGCCTACTGGGGCGGGTTTGCCACAGGCCTTGCCGCTGCCGCGCTGGTCGTCTTCACTCTGCTCGGTCCGCTGAAGGGCTTTGCGCAGCAGAAGGCCAACGATACTGCCGCTACTGCCGCTCCCGGCGACGTCGTGATGGGATACAGTGGCAATGTCACGTCATTTTACCACGACGCCGCAACATCCGGTGTTGGGGCGCCCGAGTGCAAGGCTGCGGATACGGACGACGCAGCGGCCGCATACGACGGAACCGCCGCGGAGCCGCTGCTCGTCGTGCTGAAGGGCGCGCACGCCGACGTTCTGCCGGAGAGCAGCGAGCAGCTGTCCTCAAAAGAGCGCGACAGCTGGAGCGAGACGGCCGGGCTTTGGCCGGAGGACGTCCGCGCCGCATATCGCCTGCCGGCGGAAGCGCTGCCAAAGCTTCTGGCGGACTGCAGCGGGATCTACGCCTTCACGCTCTCCGCTCCGGTGAAGGAGGCAGCGGAATGCATCATTCTGCTGGCCGCAGAGGATTGAACCGATACCGCTGCAGAGCAAGCCGTTCTGCAGCGGTATCATATTATCAGGAGGTATTATGTGCACTGCAATCACCTATCAGCCGCGTGAGCTCTATATGGGCCGCTCGCTGGATTACGAGGCATCCTATGGCGAGGAGATCGTCATGCTTCCCCGCCGGTTCCCGCTCCGCTTCCGCCACTGCGGCGGCTCGGAGCAGGGCTATGCCATCCTCGGCACGGCCCATGTGGCGGACGGCTATCCGCTGTATTACGATGCCGTGAACGAAAAAGGCCTCGGCATTGCCGGGCTGAACTTCGTCGGCAACGCCCACTATGCCGCGCCGCAGGACGGGCGGCAGAACGTGGCGCAGTTCGAATTCATCCCGTGGCTGCTGCGGCAGTGCGCCACGCTGGCGGAGGCCCGGCAGCTGCTGCAGGCCGTCAACCTGACGGGAACGCCGTTCAGCCCGCACTTCCCCGCCGCCCAGCTGCACTGGCTGCTCGCGGACGCGACCGGCGCCCTCACGCTGGAGCCGACGGCCGCGGGGCTGCAAATTTACGAAAATCCTGTCGGCGTGCTGACGAATAACCCACCGTTCCCGCAGCAGCTCTTCGCGCTGAACAACTATATGCATCTGTCGCCAAGACAGCCGGAGAATACCTTTGCTCCGGACGTGCCGCTGCAGGCCTACAGCCGCGGCATGGGTGCGCTCGGTCTGCCGGGCGACCTGTCCTCCGGCTCGCGCTTTGTCCGCGCCGCCTTCACGAAGCTCCACTCCGTCTGCGGCGAGAGCGAGGCCGACTGCGTCGGGCAGTTTTTCCACATCATGGAGACGGTCTCGCAGACGCGCGGCTGCTGTGAGGTCGCACCGGGAGAATTTGAGCGCACGATCTACACCTCGTGCTGGAATGCCGCGCGCGGCATCTATTACTACACGACCTACGGCAACCGCCGCATCACAGCCGTCGACCTGCACCGCGAGCCGCTGGACGGCACGGCGCTGCGCCGATACCCCATGCTGACGGCAGAGGACATTCTCATGCAGAACGGGGGCGCGGGCGCATGATCCCCAGGCTTCTGATCCTGATCGGTCTGGTGCTGGCTGGATTTTCTGCGCTTTTTTACCTTGTCACGCGCGTGCACCGCTTCCGATTCTCGCTGGCGCTGGCCCGCGGCAGGCATGGCTGGAGCTGGGTGATCTCCGTGCTGGCTGTGCTGCTTCCTTCTGCCGCGATCTGGCTGGCGTGGGGCTATATGAACGCCATCATCTGCCTGCTCCATCTGGCGCTGTTCTGGCTGCTGAGCGACGCGCTGTTCGCCCTGCTGAAGCGGCTGCACGGCAAGCCGTGGCGGCGGTATTACGCCGGGCTCACGGCCCTGCTGCTCACGGCCGCCTATCTTTCGGCCGGTTGGGTGCAGGCGCACCACGTCTGGCAGACAAACTACATCATTCATACGGACAAGCCCGTCGGCACGCTCCGCGTCGCGCTGCTCGCCGATTCCCACATGGGCACCACGTTCCACGCAGACGGCTTTACCCGCGAGCTGGACCGCATCGCGGCGCAGAAGCCCGACCTGCTCGTGATCGCAGGCGACTTTGTCGACGAGGATACGGAGAAGGACGACATGCTCGCCGCCTGCAGGGCGCTCGGGCAGCTGGATATGCCGGTCTACTACGTCTTCGGCAATCATGACAAGGGCCTGTATGACAGCAAGTGCACCCGCGGCTTCACGGGCGACGACCTCGCCGCCGAACTGACGGCAAACGGCGTGCATGTGCTGGAGGACGAGATCGTGCCGATCGGCGATGCCTTCTGGCTCATCGGCCGGCAGGACGCCTCAGAGGAGCTGGGCCTCGGCGGCGGCCGCGCATCCATGGCTGAGCTGACCCGGGGGCTGGATACGGCGCGCTACTCCATCGTACTGGACCATCAGCCGCATGACTATGATGCCGAGGCGGCCTCAGGCGTCGATCTCGTGCTCTCCGGCCACACCCACGGCGGGCAGCTCATCCCCCTTGTGCAGCTCATCCGCTGGTTCCACCTGCACGGTGACGACGCCGTCTACGGACAGGAGCGGCGCGGGGATACGGACTTTTTAGTCACGTCCGGCATTTCGGACTGGGCCATCCTGTTCAAGACCGGCTGCCGGTCGGAATATGTGATCATCGAAATTCAGGGGACATAAATACGGACGAATGCCGAGAGGCAGCCTGTAGCGGCGCTCACTGCGCATC
>ENA-OWPN01001998-OWPN01001998.1-human-gut-metagenome-genome-assembly--contig:-NODE-1998-length-14535-cov-11.202486_pt1 | contig 14535 bp, 10 predicted proteins | sample MGYA00248266_ERZ651850 | MGnify/ENA primary metagenome ERZ651850 (study PRJEB26924, sample SAMEA4378296) | human gut metagenome | biome: human gut; feature: human-associated habitat; material: faeces... | reverse complement strand
ACGTGGTAAAGCTGATCCACTACATCCCCGGCTTTGAGTATGAGTCTGTCGCGACTTACGAGTATGATGCATGGGGAAATATCGTGTCCAGCTCCGGTAGACTGGCTGAAATCAATCCCCTCAGATATCGCGGATATTATTATGATAATGAGACGGGATTCTATTATTTGCAGTCTCGTTATTATGATCCCGCAAACCGGAGATTTATCAATGCGGATACCTATTCCAGCACAGACCCCGGTGATGCAATCGGCTGCAACATGTTTGCCTATTGCGGGAATAATCCTGTCATGCGCAACGATTATTCCGGAGACGCATGGTGGCATTGGGTCGTGGCCACGGTGGCCGTTGTTGGCTTGGCGGTTGCCTCTGTCGTTACCTGTGGCGGTGCTGCAGCTGCTGCAATGACCGCGACGGCACTCATAAGCGGAACCTGCACGACAGTCCCGGCAGCGGCGACCATTATAACGGGCGCTGCCTTGGGGGCAGGAGTTGCCTATGCCGGAAGCGTTGTTTCTGCTGCCTCAAGCGTGAAATCTACGGAGGAATTTGCTGAATACGGTAAGAGCGCACTGATCAGCACGGTGGCCGGTGCGGTAGTAGGGGCCGTCGCAGGAGCGATAAATGCCGCCACATCCTGCTTTGTCGCCGGAACGCCCGTGCTGACAGAGGATGGCGATAAGCCCATAGAGGACGTTACCGTTGGAGATTATGTCTGGGCTTGGGACGAGGCGACCGGCACGACAGAGTTAAAGCAGGTTGTTGAGACTTATGTAAACGAGACGAGTGAACTGACGCACATCTTCGTGAACGGCGAGGAGATCGTTGCAACACCGACGCACCCGTTCTATTGCCCGGTTAAGGGCTGGACGGACGCCGCACATCTCCGCGCGGGCGATATCCTCGTCCTCGTCAATGGCGAGTATGTCGTAGTCGAAAAAATCCAGCATGAGCTGCTGGAGAATCCGGTCAAAGTTTATAATTTCCAAGTCCAAGATTACCATACATACTATGTAGCCGAATCCGGCGTTCTAGTACATAATACATGCGAAAAATATGGTCAAGGGCACGGAAATAAAATACATGCAAAAAGAATTGACGATAAGCTAACTGAGCTACAAAAGTCAGGGCAATATACGGAGGTCTATGGTAATCGTTCACTCAACACCGCAGGACTGAATGGGAACCAGCGCCCGGATATTATTGCCAAAGGAACGTCCGGAATATACGAAGTTTGGGAATTTGCCAGTCCCTCTCAGGCATCTGGTGCTGGTTTTGCAGCACTTGCAAATAAAGTGGAAATTATGAAGGCCGCAAATCCGGGTGTAATATTTCATGATATTATACCGTGGTAAAGGAGGGCCATCATGAAACTGCTTTGGACCAGAGAACTCGATGCACAAAACCCATGGGAGCCGGAATTCCACGGCATATTCTCTTATCAGGAATCCGGGATTTCCTTTTATTACAAAGATGAACATTTGGTTCGGTGCGTACACGGACAAATGGATGAGCCCGAAATACTATTCGAAGGGAGGCAGGGAGTATCGCCTCCTCTGCCGCATGATTGGATGATTATAAAACAGGATGACGCGCTTTTTCTGCTGTGCGGAGAACAGATTGCAATCGAATTGAAAACAGGCCGCTCAAAAATTCCGGCTCCTGACAATCTGCAGTCGGAATACCAGCGGCGTAAGCCCTCGCCCGAACATTTTGTGGAGGACTCTTTCGTTTTGAATGAATATCAGGTCCGTCACAAAGGAGAATGGGGGTACATCTGCCAGAAGGACGGACAGGATATCTGGACGTTCGGCGGGCGCGGGTATCTGTACACCGACATGCAGCGCGAGGGCGACAACCTGTATTTCGGGACAGCCGGAGCTGGCGGCTATTTTTACATTCTGAATATCCATACCGGCGTCCCTATCCTCAGCCTGCGGACCGGCGGTACGACCGTGATTCAGCGGCGCGGCTCTCATGCCTATCTCTACACAGGCGTGGGACAAAGAAAATCCCAACTGATCTGCGTCGACCTGATCAGCGGCAGCATTCTGGACGAAATCGAGCTTCCCGGCATCGCGTCGGACAGAAGCGCGCTTGGCATGAGGGAAAATCATGTTTACACGATAACGTTCACATATAAGAAACGTTATGGCGCCGTAAAAGATGCGCTTTACAGCTGTATTGCGCTGGATTAGTCCTGCTTGTTATGTAGTTCTCTGAAACGACGGATTACAGTGAGTAAAGTTTCAGTGCCAATCAAACTGCAAAACGGGACGGTTCCTGCTAAAGATGATACTTTCATTTTTAGCAGGTCCGCCCAATCCCCAAGAAAGGAAGTGACCCCTTGAACCAGACAAAACTCCTGTTCCCACTGATCTTTATTTCTCTGGAGGACGAGCCGTGGGAGCCGATCGAGCCGAATCCGAATGCGTCCCCGGAGGACGATTCGGACGTTGCAGCGCAGGATTTGTCCGAATCCGACTGGACGCTTGCCTCGACCGAGACTGTGACGCATGAGTATCTGACGCAGAGCGGCAAGGTTGCGAGAGAAACGATCCGGCAGGACGTCAGCGGGACGGTTTTGAGCACAAAAACGCTGGACTTCTTCTATGACGAATCCGGCCGACCGTTTGCATTTAACTATTCTGTCGACGGGGGTATTTGGTGTTCGGATTCAAAATTCAGAGATCACGGGTAGCGGGAAACGGCGCTTTGCCACCAGAACAGGGACACAACGCGCTCCTTTCCGCTCGGGAGAAAGCGAAAAGGATACAAAAAACCGCTGTAGCTATCAAGCACTGACTTGAAAAGCTACAGCGGCGTCTTCTTTCTGCTTGTTCTATTCCATTCGCTTTGCCTAAGCTGCCTATAACTTGGTGAAAATGCAATCTCGTTTCAAGAAAGCGCCTTTCACAGCCGCCGTCGGCAAGCAGGCAACAAAAAGCAGCTACAACCCCATGAGGCTGTAACTGCTTTGTGTAACCTGTTCATTTTCCTGCTGCATCCCAAGAGTGGATGCAATCCGGCAGCATAGCCAGTATAGCAGAGGCAAAGTCGGACATTCCGTAGGAAATCGGTCGGATTTTCATCGGACCTATGTCGGACAAAGGTCGGACTTTTCTGTATTGGCAAAGAATTCGGGTATCTCGCTCTCATCTCCTTCCACATCAAAAATGCCACGAAATGCGGGGATGGCATAGCCCCATAGCGCTATTCCGAGCAGCATAACAGCCTCCTTCTTTCGATCATAAAAAGTGCTGCGCTCTAAATTAAGTATCTCCAGCAGTTCGCTTTCGGTGTAGCGGAAAGCGGTCAAATAGCTCTTGGAGAGGATTTCGTGGTAAAGCCGCCCGTTATTGTAGTAGTCATAGACCTTGCGCATAGCCTTGTCGATGAGATCGATCATCCACTTGTTTTCAAACAGATTGCACACACGGTGTTCAAACTCGCTGCGCTCAATATCGGGGGCAAATTCCTCTAAATAAATCAGGGCATCGTTCAGATCGTCGCCATAATAATTGATTTCCGCATTTACGCAGCGGCAGTCCGAAAGTGTTGCCCACACCACATCACGGTAGATGCTCAAAAGCAGTTTTGTTTTATGGAATATATCGTCCTGCGGCAAGCCCAACTGCTCATACATTTTTGCGATGCTTTTTGCTGCTCTTGTATTGTTCCTTCCCATTGCCGCTCCTTTTCCGTATGAACGGGCATACTAATCACGATTGCGTATATTCAACGCCTGAAAATTGCGGTATCTTTCCGAAACCTCTTGACAGGATACGCAAGTTCGAGTAAGATAAACACGCAATCTAATTGCGCATTCCTATTATACGCAGTTTATATGCGCTTGCCAACGGAAAACAGCAATTTAATTTCCGGAATACTTTGAACGCTACGGAGGACGGTACAATGCGGTTTTGCGAGAAATTAAAAGATGCCCGCACAAAGGCAGGCATGAAGCAGGAAGAACTGGCGAAGGCACTTGGGGTATCCCTCAGGACGATCACCAACTACGAGTCCGGCGAGTGCTATCCAAGAAAGCGGGACATCTATCACAAACTGGCCGAACTGTTTCACACCGAAGAAAATTATTTCCTGAATGAGGACGAGGAGTTCCTCCTTTCTGCCGCAGAGAAATACGGCGCGAAGGGCGCAAAACAGGCGCAGGCACTGGTGGATGAAGTCAGCGGCCTTTTTGCGGGCGGAAATATTGCCGATGAGGATCTGGATGTGATGATGAAGGCTCTGCAGGATGCGTATTGGATTGCCAAAGAGAAGAATAAGAAGTTCACGCCCAAGAAATATCGCAGGGACTAATTTTTAGCTGTCCGGTTAATTGGACACGTCTTATGTTAGAATGGCGATGTCAAAACAGGCAGAGGGGGGTGTTCGCTCTTGGATATTCAGACTTTGGAGATCGTGCAGACAGCAAACAGACTGGTCGATACGTTCGGCACGAGGGACCCGCACAGAATCGCCCAAGCGCTTGGGATTGAGGTCATCTCCGTGGATTTCAAACGGCAGCGTGGAGCCTATAAGGTTCTGATGCGCAACCGATTTATCTTCATAAAAAACGATCTGCATCCGGTGATGGAAAGCATCGTTATGCTCCACGAGATCGGGCACGATGTTCTGCACCGAAAGGAAGCTGTGAAAGCGGGCGGCTTTAAAGAGTTCAATATCTTTAATATGCGGGAGAACCGGATGGAATATGAAGCAAACGTGTTCGCTTCCCAGGTATCCTTAGATGACGAGGAAATTCTCGAATACATACACTATGGCTATGATATCCAGCGGATTGCCAGCGCGATGCACACGGATGCAAACCTTGTTGCGTTAAAGACAGACGCGCTGATTGCACAGGGCTACTGTCTGCACCATCAGGAGTATGAAAACAGATTTTTGAAATAGAACGGCAAAGGGTATCACGGCGTTGATAAACAACAATAAAATGTGAGGTTTGCAGAAACCTGTTCGGGTGAGCAATTTGTGCAGACGGCATTTGCACAAATCTCATGGGGTATACCGTTGGCCGCTTACCAGATGATACAATGCGTAATTGGTACGCTTGCGGAAGGTGCTGCATCAGTGCCGGAAGCTTTTGAGGCTGATGCTTTCCTTTTGGCGCGAAACTCGATACAATAGAATCCGCACAGAAGCCTGCGCCACCCTGAATTCGGTTGTAATCCCAATGATTTTATGTTAGAATCAATATTAGATCAAAATACATATCTGGTTCAAAAGATAACCGAGATTCCTACGAAACCCCATGGGATTTCAAGTGGGATCCGTTGGTGTGAGGGAAAATTATGAGTGCGTATAAAGAAAATTTTGATAAAAATCTCGAACGAGTTAAGAGCCTTCATTCACTTTATATAAAACTGAAAGAAGAAGACTTGAAGGATGGCAAGGATTACAAACTCACAGATATTTTAAGAGCAGAAGTCGCTTTACTGAACTCATCATTTGAGGAGTATTTTCGTAGCGTTTTAATCGAATGGCTTCCAATAAAGGCATCCGACGAAACGTTAAAAGAATTTCCTATCTCATTAAAAGCCGGGAAAAAGGCAGAAAAGCTATTTCTTAACGACTTGGCGCATTGCAGAGGTAAAACAATTGATGAGATAATTCAGGAATCCGTTTTGGAAACTATGCAGTTGAAGAGCTTCAATAATGAAGGAGAAATTAGAAGCTGGTGCTCAAAGATAGGTATTACGCTTGAGAAATTTAACGGAATGCGCGAAATAGACGCTGCGGTACATAGGCGGCACAAAATTGTACACGAGGCCGATACAAATCGAAGTGGCAATAGTCTGAGACTACAGTCAATTAGTCCCGGTAATATTACTCCGTGGATTAAGGCATATGAGGGGTTGGTAAACTCAATTGACGATATAATTACGAAGTGGAAAGATGATCCGCAGAATCGACAAGATTAATCTACAAAAAGCATGAAAAGTGGAGATCCATGTGCAAGCCACAATAGCACAGATAAACAAAGGAGAAACGCTATGCCATATTTAGAAACTGTCCAAGAGCTTCTGGAAGCCAAAGAGGGCGAACACGTCCAATTCAAGGAAGCAAAAAAGCAATTTGATTCCAGAGAGGCGGCGAAGTGCTGCTGTGCTTTGGCGAACAATGGCGGCGGTAAGTTGGTATTTGGCATCACGGACAAGAGACCCCGCAGCGTGGTCGGGAGCGCAGCTTTCGACCAGCCGGAGCGTACCCGCATGGGCTTGATTGAGAAATTGAAGGTCAATATTGATTTTCAGCTTTTCAACTACGAGGGAAAGCGGGTTCTGGTCTTCGACGTAAAGAGCCGTCCCATCGGCATGCCGGTACAATACGACGGCATAGCGTGGATTTACGAGGGCGATACGCTCAAGCCCATGCCGGAGGATATGCGCCGCAGCATCTATGAAGAAACCGGCGGCGACTTCTCTGGGACGATCTGCGCCGGGGCAACGGTCGATGATTTGGACGAGACAGCCATTGAAAACTTCCGTGCCAAGTGGATTGAAAAGAGCGGCAAAAAGCAGCTTGCCACGCTGTCAAAAGAACAGCTTCTCCATGACTGCGGCGCAATCACGGATGAAGGCGTGACGTATGCAGCTCTGATCCTGTTCGGCAAGAACTCGGCGATCATCAAGTATCTGCCGCAGGCGGAGATCATTTTTGAGTATCGTTCCTCCGAAGCGTCGGGTCCGGCAAATCAGAGAGAAGAGTTTAAGGTCGGCTTCTTCGCTTGCTATGACCGCGTATGGGAGCTTGTCAATCTGCGGAACGACAAGCAGCACTATCAGGAAGGTTTTTTCGTGTTTGACATTGCAACCTTCAATGAGCGCGTTGTCCGAGAAGCAATTCTGAACGCGGTGAGCCACAGAAACTATCAGTTTGGCGGCAGCATCTTTGTCCGCCAGTTCCGCGACAGATTGGTTGTCGAAAGTCCCGGTGGACTTCCCTTCGGCATTACGCTCGACAACATACTGGATCGCCAGCTCCCGCGCAACCGCCGTATTGCTGAGATCCTTTCGCTCTGCGGCATGGTGGAGCGTTCCGGTCAGGGCATGAACCTGATGTTTGAGCTGAGTGTGCAGGAGGCAAAACCGCTTCCCGACTTCACGGGAACGGATGACTTCTTCGTCAGCGTTACACTGAATGGACTGATTCTCGACAAAGCGATGCTTTCCGTTATCAACCGGATCAGCGAAAGAGGCGCGGAGCTACTGTCCACCGAGGACTTCCTTGTGATTGATGCTCTGTACCATGAAAGACCGCTGGATGAGAAGATGCAGTCCCGTTTGAACCGGCTGATCGAGATGGGCATTGTCGAGCATATCGGTCGCAAGAAGTATGTTCTTGCCAGAAGTCTCTATGCGGCAACGGGCAAAACCGGTGTGCATACAAGGCACGTCGGCTTGGATCGAGATACCAACAAGGAGCTGCTGCTAAAGCACATCCGCCAGAACAACGAAGTTGGTACTCCGTTCAAAGAATTGCAGCAAGTTTTGCCGGGGCTTGATCGAAACCAGATTCAAGTTCTGATGCGGGAACTCAAGGAAGACGGAAAAGTGGTCTGCAAAGGCAAAACCAGTGCTGCGAGATGGTTTATCATCAAGTGATTCACCGGCGATTTCAGATGTGTTTTTGTGTTCAACTTGCGACTAACTTAAAACCAACTTGCGACCAACTTGCGACCTAATCAGTATGTTGGTGATGTCAATTTCCATTTATTATGCCCTCCCGGTGTTACGCGCACAACCAAAATAAATCTCTGCGAAAGCGGAAATCCCAGACCATCAATGCTGATAGTTTGGGATTTCTGTTTTTTTGAAGATGTTGCTTTTGTGTTAGTCCATTTTAATTTTCCATGCAATAGGCGATCTCAAGAGAAAGACTCGCACAGGCTGGAAAATACAACATCCTTGCCCGGTGCGAGTCTTTGCACTTATGCAATTTGAATCGCTGTGTACCGAGCGGTACGCACGGTGGTGTAAGCGGTCGGTGTGCTTGGCTCCTCAATTGATTGCGGCCTGTGTCATGCTGCCGCTTTTCAGATGAGATCGGTGGTTCCTGCCCGGAGCGGCTCAGCTCACGTTGCCGTTCTTGTCACAGGTCAGAGAGAGATTATATGTTTTATCAAAAGTAATGGCTCCCAAATATTTCTTCACCATTCTGGCTGAACCGTATGCGGTGTTTCCGCTTCTGGTTGCGGACTTGGAAGCAACAGACCAGATGCTGTTGTAAATTGTGACATTACAGTTGGAGGCTGTGCAGGTCGAGCCGGTCCCGGTGTAGGTAAAGGAGCCGGTAAGGGTGATCTTCCACTGCGGGACTCCCTCAGTGCTGTTGAATATATAGTTTTTTGCCTTCGTTATGGAACCCGAAGCTCTGGCCTGCGGCAGGGTCTCCAGCGTGATCTCAAGATAGCTGCCGTCCGCATAGGAGATGACTTCCAGCAGTTCCTCTCCCGCGCTTGCATGCGCAATCTGCGTGGGAAGCCCCGATAGCAGCAGGACAAAGGCGAGCAAACCGGCAATTACTTTTTTCATAATATCCCTCCGTATTTCTATTTTTGCTTCACTCGATATATACTTCGATGTACGGCGCGTCGCCAATGCTATTCCTATCCCGGACTGTCACGATGGTGACCAGAGCCACCCAGGAGATCAGAATGGCCAGCGTTGTGGCGCAGACCGCGAACAGCACACGCCTCCGGATGCGAAGGCCCTTCAGGACCGCTGCAGTTTCCATATTTTCCACATACGCTGCCGCGATCTCCTGCGGCGTTCCCAGCTGTGCCTGAATCGCCGCAACGTCCGCGTCGGGATGTTCCTGGACGAATTCCTGCACGGTCTCCCTGATCTGCGTCATGACATACCGGCGCATCTTGCCGCCCGGCAGCCATGACCGCACCTTGCGGTAATAGCGCCTTGCCGCCCGTTCAGCTGTGTTCATTTTTTCCTTGCCCCCCCTGAATAATTTGAAAAACACCCTGTGTGATCGCCCGGTACTCCCGGCTCAACTCCTGCAGACGGCGGCGGCCGGGCTCCTCCAGATGATAGTAAACACGCGTCATCCGTTTGCCTACCAATACCTTTTCGCCGGAAAGCATGCCCTGATCCTGCAGCTTATAGAGTACCGGGTACAGGGAGCCTTCCTCTGTCACAATGGCTCCGCCGCTGCGTTCGGTGATTTCCTGCACGATTTGATATCCGTACATGTCTTCCTGATCGAGCAGAGCGAGGATCAGCAGCGATATAAGACCCCGCTGGAAGCAGCTCTGTGTATTTTCCTTTTTTGCCATCTCATACATTCACCTCGGCCGTTTGTATCAGCTTGTCAAAAGTTCTCGCGGGAGTTCTGCAAGATCACTTTCAAAATCGGAATGCATTGACTGCGAAGAAGAAAATGCAATTTTAACTGCAGAAACAGACAATCGGTCTGGAAAATACTATGGCGTTATTTTTTGGTGCAGAGTTTCCTATTGGACTTTCTGACCGTACATCTTTTGACAATATGCTACCAACACATATATAATACAGGATAATCATAATAGGTCAATAGCTTTTGCGAAAACAATTATTGACATTTTGTTGGAAATGATATATTCTCTTAGTAGAGGCCTGACAATTATTGGTAATAATTGTCAATTTTTGCTTATTGGGCCATAGACGAAGCTGCCCGAAAGGCGATAGAACATTTCGGATGCTTCAAAAATGAAAAGAGGTAATTATTATGAAAAAGAGCCTTTGGACCCGGCTGCTTTCTCTCCTGCTGGCGGTGGTGCTCTGCGTCGAGCTGCTGCCTGCGGTGGGGTCTGCGGTTTCTCCTTCCGAAGATTTGGAGCATACCGTCGAGGGGACGGTCGAGGAGCCGGCTGAAGTCGCGTTCGAAGAGGCCTCGCTGCGCAGTGAGCGCGTCAAGCACTTCCGTATGGGGGACGGAAGCTATGTCGCGGTGCAGTATGACGTGCCGGTCCATCATCAGGACGCGGACGGCCAGTGGCAGGACATCGACAACACGCTCGAACCGGTCGGGCAGACCTACGCGGTGGAGGACGGAAGCGTCGCCTTCGCGGCCAGTCTGAACGGAGACGCCGTCTTCACGGCGGACGCGAACGAGCACCGGGTGCAGCTCTTTCTGGACGGCGATTCGGACGCCCTGCCCAGTCACGATGCAACACTGGCAGCTCCGGAGCCGACGGAGGCCGTCGCTCTTCCTGAGGTGACAGAAGAAACAGCGGAAGAACCGGCAGAAGAGACCGAAACGGCTGCTGCGGCAGAAGAAACCCATGCTGAAATGATGGTTGAAACCGGGGCGGCAGCCGAGCTGGAGCCTGCCGGTCCGGCGCGCTCCTACCACGCGGCAGAGGCCGTTGTGCAGGAGCCTTTTTCTCTGCGCTCAGATGACCCATTTGTCCCGGAAAAGCTCAGCTCCTCGCTGCTTTACCCGGACGTTTACGATGGCGTTGATCTCGCATACACGCTCTACGGCGAAACGATCAAAGAGACGATCCTGCTCAACAAGGCGCAGGCCAGCTATCTCTTTTCTTTCGTGCTGCAAACGGGCGATCTGACCGCAGAAATGCAGGAAGACGGCTCTGTCCTCCTGCTCGATGAGGCCGGATCGCCCGTTTACGCGATCCCTGCACCCTACATGCTCGACGCCGAGGGGACGTACTCCGACGCCGTGCGCTACAGCCTCGAGGAGCTGGACCGCGGCAGCTACCGCCTGCTCGTCGATGCGGACGCCGCGTGGATCGAGGAAGAGGCGCAGTTCCCGGTCGCCATCGACCCGACGATCGTCAAGATTTCGCGGTCCGGCTCCCTCTCATGGGCCTATGTCTTCTCCGGTAGGCCGAACTACAGCTACCCCGCAAGCCCAGTGCAGGTCGGCTACACCAGCATCGGCAGCGGCGAATATCAGGCCATCGCGGCGGTCGACGAGCTTCCCACGCTGCCCTCCGGCAGCATGGTCACGGCGGCTGCCATCCATGCATTACAGTCCGGCTTCAGCAACGACTCCTCTTCCACCTTCCAGTACTTGTACGCCCACCAGATGACAATTGACAAGACGGGAAGCCAGAAGTACAGCGACTGGATCAAGACCCTGACGTGGAATAAAATTTATGCAAACGGAACGAATCCTTATAAGACCGCGACGGAGGATTTCATCCGCCTGACCAGTGCGAACGGCTACCGCTCGCTGGATATCACCCGCGCGGCCCGCAGCTGGTACAGCGGCGGGAAATGCCATGCGATCCTGCTGCGCTCGGACTGCAGCGCGAGCAAGCGCATCGTCTCCTCGTTCCAGACGGGTGCGTCGTATCTCACGGTGACCTACCGCAACGACTTCGGCCTGGAGAGCTACTACACCTACCAGACCCAGAGTGCGGGCCGCGCCGGTACCGGCTATATCTCGGACCACATGCAGCGCCTGACCTTCGTCGTGCCGCTGCTCTCGTCGGATAGCAGCGTGATGCCCTTCGGGCTGTCGCTCGTGTACAACTCCGGCCTCAGCCGGGAGTCCTTCGGTGTGCAGCAGAAGAAAAACCCCAACGAGCCGCCCGACTATACGCGCGACTACCGCAATATGCTGCTCGGCTCCGGCTGGAAGCTCTCCGCGCAGCAATGCGTCCAGTCCGTCCGCATCGGCTCGGACGACGCGCAGACCCTCTACTGGGTCTACACGGACGCCGACGGCACGCAGCACTATTTCTCCAAGGAGGGAGGCGGCGGAGCCGAAACGGACGGCGTCTTCCGGGACGAGGACGGCCTCGGCCTGAAGATGACGTGCCAGTCGAACCCGGACAGCGACACCGGCCACACGAACTTCACCATAACGGACGACAACGGCAATGAGACCTTCTTCCGCGACGGCATCCTGACCTATACAAAGGACGCCTACGGCAACGGCATTTATTATTGTTATAACGGCATCAACTTCGACACCCCGGACGGCAAAAGCTGGCGCCCGACAAACGAGGTCTTTAACCGCCTGACCCGCATCTGCCGCCAGAACAAGGACGCTTCGGTCGAATACCTCGCCAAGCTGATCTACGACGCGGATGGCAGGCTCCTCCGCGTCGGCGACGAGGCCGGGAAGGAGACAAAGTTCCATTACGACAACACCGCGGGCGTCCGCCAGCTCGATTACCTCCTCTGCCCGGACGGCACAAAGCTGAACTACACCTACGATACGACCGGCCTGAACGGCGCGCACGACGGCGAGGCCAATTACGGCATCTGGTATACCTACCACACGGACGGCACCATTGACCAGTTCTATGAATTCACCCTCGACGGCGGAACGCATGTGCCCGGCGACACGGTCAAGTGCTGGAACGGCAAAAACCGCTCGAGCTACCGCGCGTTCGGCGCGGACCAGCTGGCAGAAACGGATGACGACATCCGCCTTGAGGTCGTCTTCGACAACTGGGGCCGCACCGTCTCCACCTATACCACCAATACGGATATCACGCGCATCCTCGGCAGCTCCGCCGCTTCCTATACGGACACCGCAGAGCGCAGCAAGCAGAATAACCGCCTGACGAGCGTCGGCTCGACGGGCATGACGGCGGAAAACCTCCTGCGGGACGGCGGGCTGGAATCGGAGGACGGCTGGACGAACGCCTCGACCGGCAGCGGCTCCGCAGCGGCCCGCACGACGATCACGAACGACGAAAACCGCCGCCACGGCACGGGCGGCCTGAATCTCTACCTCCCGGACGGCGCAGGCAGCGGCGACGCAGCCGCCATCTCCCGCCCCGTAACGCTCACCGCCGGGGAGACCTACACCCTCTCGGGCTACTTCTCCGCCAGCTCCCACCTGCGCTGGAGCAGCGGCGCGCGGCTGGAGGCCGTCGTGCAGGGCGGAAGCGCGGAGCAGACCGTCCTGCTGACGGATGCCCGCCCGTCCGCCGCCATCGAAAACGGCTGGCAGCGCGTGACCGCCACGTTCACGGCCCCGGCGGCGTCCTGCCGCATCGCCTTCCGCATGAGCGGCTGCACGGGCACGGCCTACCTCGACGATCTCCAGCTGGAGCAGGCGGAGGCCGCCTCCACCTATAACCTCCTGCAGAACGCCTCGTTCGAATTCGGCGATGCGGGCTGGAACCTGCAGGGCGGTTCCGCCGCGGCTGCGGAAACCAAATTCGGCGCGAAGGCCATGACCATGCAGGGCAGCTACAATGGCATCCTCCATGTCAGCCAGCCCGTCGCGCTGAACTGCTCCTCGGATACGACGTTCCTGCTCTCCGGCTGGGCGCAGGCGGACTACGCCGCCCCGAACGCCGCTTTGGAGTTTGGCAGCGGCACGCGCTACTTCGGCCTGATCGCGGAGATCTTCTATGTGGGCGTGGACGAGCCCGAGCGGCAGAGCGTCCCGTTCAGCTGGGCCACCGCCGACTGGCAGTGCGCCGTGGGGACCATCGTGCCGAAGGAGAGCGGCAAAACGATCCGGCGGATCATTGTCTACTGCGCGTTCGACCACAATTCCGGCACGGCCCGGTTCGACAACCTCTCCCTGCGGCAGGAGCCGGTGCAGACCTACTCCTATAACGCCGACGGCAACGTCACCGCCGCCACGCAGACCGGCACGGGCACGGAAAAGGCCGGGTATACCGGCACAGACCTGACCTCTTACACGGCCGCAAACGGCGCAAAGTACACCTATACCTACAATGCTGCCCACGACGTCACCTCGGCTTCGGTCGCCGGGATCAAGAGCACCACGACCTATAACGAGGCGGGAAACGTCACCGGCTCCAAGCTGACCTCGACGGAGAAAAACGAGCAGAAGTACCTCGAGAGCAGCGCCGTCGCGACGCCGGACCGCAACCACATGCAGAGCGTGACGGACGTCAACGGCAATACGACGTCTTACGGCTACAACTCGCTGGCAGAGCAGCTTATTTTGACGACGGACGCCCTCGGCCGCGAGACGAACTATACCTACGACGCCAACAGCCGCCGGACGGCCATGGTCTACCGCCACGGCGTCGCCGCCATCGACTACGGCTACGAAAACGGCCGCCTTGCCACCCTCGACCGCAAGACCTTCCGGAGCGGAGCCACGCAGCACCAGATCTACTCCTTCGGCTATAACCAGTGGGGCCAGGCGACGAGCACGAGCGTCGGGGACCGCGTCCTCTCGACGAACGACTACGCTCCGCGCGGCGGCAACCTGACGCAGACGACCTACGCCAACGGCGTGGCCGTGACCTACAGCTACGACCTCCTCGACCGGCTGGTTGAAAAGTCGTATCACGAGACTGGAAAGCCGGACTTCACCATCCGCTACACCTACAACGCCGAAAGCCAGCTGGCCCGCCTGCGGTACGAGGAGGACGGCGAGACGGTCGGCTCCTACGCCTTTGAGTACGACAGCCTCGGGCGGCTCATCCGCAGCACGGCCATGGATGAAAACGGCTCTGTCACGCAGCGAACGGAGCATCTTTACGATGCGTTTAACCGCCTCTCCGGCCAGAGCTGGACGCTCGGCGCGCAGACCTACTCGGAGCGCTAC
>ENA-OWPN01001993-OWPN01001993.1-human-gut-metagenome-genome-assembly--contig:-NODE-1993-length-14575-cov-7.009573_pt1 | contig 14575 bp, 10 predicted proteins | sample MGYA00248266_ERZ651850 | MGnify/ENA primary metagenome ERZ651850 (study PRJEB26924, sample SAMEA4378296) | human gut metagenome | biome: human gut; feature: human-associated habitat; material: faeces... | reverse complement strand
ATATGTTCTTCACTTTTGTGCAGTAAAGTTTTCCCACAATTATTTTACACTAACCAGGGCAAAAGAAAAGGACCGCCATGATCTTATCATGACAGTCCTTTGATGAAGGTTGCATTATATTGGCATATACTGCGTCTTCCTTACGTCTTCCTTAAATCTTATCCATATCGCGGCTGGCTACGATGTCCACGCCGAGGCCTAGGATATCGGCTACGATGACGTCGCCGGTCTTAACGGGGGCTTCGATGGAAACAGCCCGCAGCGCCTGGGCGCATTCGAGGATTTTGCCCTTCGGCAGGGTCGATTTCGATACGACCGGCAGGAGAGGCAGCTCGCCGCCGTAAATGCGTACCGTCGAGGTCAGCATGCGCTGGGGATTGGTCAATTCCTGATGGGCGTATGTTTCGCCGCGGGGGCAGGTATTGCCCGTTACGTCCGTAATCGCGCCGTCCGTCAAGGTAACGGTCAGCAGGCAGCCCATGGGGCAGTTGATGCAGTTCAGTTGTTTCGTTTCTACACTCATGTTACGCTTCCTCCTTTACGGAAACAGTCCAGTCGGCATGATGGCCTTTCGCTTTGTCAGCCGGCACGTTGACGGCAATCATTTCGCTCGGTTTAGCGACAGGGAGGACTCTGCTCACTAAGACGTCGTCGCCGCTCGTAACCGTCAGGCGGCATTTCTTGAGAGGACGGCGGACGCGCATGAACAAGCGGACCGTTTCGCCTTCGGCTGCGGCGCGGATGTGCTGGGGCACGCAGGTGCGTACTTCGTCGGCCGGTTCGACCTTGACGTCGGCGACTTCGCCTTCCATTTGGCCCAGAGCCTTCAGGGCAGCGAACTTGCCGGCGATTTCTGCTTCTTCCGATACGAAGTCGACGAGGTCGTGAACGTGAACGACGTTGCCGGCGGCAAAGATGCCGGGCATGCTCGTTTCACGGTGCTGGTCGACGATGGGGCCGCTCGTCAGCGGATGCATGGCGAGGCCTAAACCGCGGGACAATTCGTTTTCCGGAATGAGGCCGACAGACAGGAGCAGCGTGTCGCAGTCGATATCGAATTCCGTACCCGGAATGGGCTGCATATGGTCGTCGACTTTAGCCGCTGTAATGCCCGTCACGCGGTCTTTGCCGTGAATAGCCGTAATCGTATGGGACAGGTACAAGGGAATGTCGTAGTCGTACAAGCACTGTACCATGTTACGGGTCAGGCCGTTGGAGAAGGGGCAGATTTCGAGAACAGCCTGCACCTTGCAGCCTTCGAGGGACATGCGGCGGGCCATGATGAGGCCGATGTCGCCGCTGCCGAGGATGACGATCTTCTTGCCCGGCAGGTAGCCTTCCATGTTGACCATGCGCTGCGCTGCGCCGGCAGTGAATACGCCGGCCGGACGGTAGCCCGGCGTGCGGATGGCGCCGCGGGTACGTTCGCGGCAGCCCATGGTGAGGATGATCGTCTTGCCCTGTACGGTGATGAGGCCGTGTTTCGGGCTGACAGCCGTGACGGTTTTATCTTCATGGACGTCGAGAACCATCGTATCGACGAGGATTTCGATTTCCGGTTTATCCTTTACCAGGTCGTAGCATCGCTGCGCGTAGCCCGGGCCGGTCAGCTCTTCCTTGAAGTGATGCAGGCCGAAGCCGTTGTGGATGCACTGCTGGAGAATGCCGCCCGCTTCGCGGTCGCGTTCGAGGACGAGGATTTTCTTCGCGCCGTTTTCCCAAGCGCTGTATGCGGCCGAAAGACCTGCCGGGCCGCCGCCGACGATGATAATATCATACAGTTGTTCAGCCATTATGCCTTACCTCCGCTCTGAGTTTCTTTATCGTAGAACATATAGGATTTTCTCATTTCCTTGCGAACTTCCGTTACGGGGATGTTCAGTTCGCGAGCCAAAATCTGCGTGACGCGGGGACCGCAGAAGCCGCCTTGGCAGCGGCCCATGCCGGCGCGGGTGCGGCGTTTTACGCCGTCGACGGTGCGCGCGCCTACAGGGCGGCGGATGGCGTCGATGATTTCGCCTTCCGTAATCGTTTCGCAGCGGCAGATGACGCGGCCGTATGCAGCGTCCTTCGCGATGAGGGCTTTCTTGTCGTCATCGCTGAGGGTGCGGAAGCAGGGCTGGGCCGGACGGCCTTTCTTGTAGTCTTCCTTCTGCGCCGCGCCCGTTTCGGCGACGATTTCGCCTACGATAGCCTTGGCGATAGCCGGGGCCGACGTCAGGCCCGGAGACTGGATGCCGGCTGCCTGGAAGAGGCCCTTGGTCTTTTCAGAGTGGCCGATGATGAAATCGCCCGTGCTGGATACGGCGCGGACGCCGGCAAATTCCGTAATCGCTGCGCCGGCCGGAATGTTCGGCACGAGTTTGCGGGCTTTTTCGAGGATTTCGTTCATGCCCGGAATCGTGACGGCCGTGTCGTCTTTTTCACTGCCGTCCAGGTCGTGGGCGTTCGGGCCTACGAATACGTTGCCGTGAGTCGTCGCGCAGACGAGGATGCCCTTGCCCATTTTCGTCGGCGTCGGGAAAATCGGCGAGTATACGAGGTCTTTCTGCGCCGTCTTGTCAAAGAGGATGTATTCGCCACGGCGCGGCGTGATGGTAAAGGAATCGTCGCCGGCCATACGGCTTACGTCGTCGGCATGGACGCCGGCGGCATTGATGACATATTTCGTTTCAATCGTGCCCTGGTCCGTTTCGACGGCTTTCACTGCGCCGTTTTCTACGGTAATGCCCGTTACCTGGCATTCGCGGAGCACTTCGGCACCGTTGATGACGGCGTTTTCAGCAAAGGCCAAGGCCATGCCGAAGGGCCAGCAGATGCCGGCAGTCGGAGCCCAAAGAGCACCTTTGATATCCTTGCTGAGGTTCGGTTCCTTTTCGCGGACCTTGTCGCCGTCCCAGATTTCAAGGCCGGGAACGCCGTTGGCCTGGCCCCGTTCGAGGAGTTCCTGCAGGACGCTCATTTCTTCGTCGTCTACGGCGGCGACGAAGGAGCCTGTCCATTCGATTTCCAAATCCAGTTCGTCCTTCAGCTCATGGTACATGGCGTTGCCTTCTACGTTCATGCGGGCCTTCATGCTGCCAGTGGGAGCATCGAAGCCGGCGTGGAGAATCGCGCTGTTGGCCTTTGTCGTGCCGGCAGCCAGTTCCGGTTCCTGTTCTACCAAGACTGCACGAAGGTTATATTTTGCCAATTCATACAGTATGGCAGCGCCGGTAATACCGCCGCCGATGACGACGACATCTGCTTGTTTTGTCATGTTCACAACCTCTTTCTTTGCGGAATCCAATACAATAGTGTTTACCTGATGATTTCATTATATCTGTTTGTGAAAATAATTGCAATAGCATTTTTACAAAATTCCATTTTTGCATTGTGCGGAATTGAGCTATGAGAAAATCGCCGTCTGCGCAAGCCCTTCCGATAAAACAGGGACTCCTGTCATCATCAGAAGTCCCTGCACGCAACCGCTTATAGAATTATTAGAAAATGCTGAGAGCCGAAGCGACGCCGTAGGCTACCAGCGCGCCGATAATCGGAGCGACAACTGGAACCCAGGCATATCCCCAGTCGGAGCCGCCTTTGCCGGCAATGGGCAAAATGGCGTGAGCCAGACGAGGACCAAGGTCTCGGGCCGGATTGATGGCATACCCCGTCGGGCCGCCGAGGCTGAGGCCGATAGCCCAGATCAGGATGCCGACGATGTACGGGCCTACGCCGGGAGGAATCGCGCCGACTTGCTTGGAGAAAATCATCCAGATGACAAATACCAGGAAGAACGTGCCGATGATTTCGCACAGGATGTTGGCCGGATAGTTGCGGATGGCCGGAGCCGTGCAGAAAATACCCAGTTTCGCCGCTTTATCTTCCGTTTCCGCCCAGTGAGGCAGGTATGCCAGCCAGACGATGGCCGCGCCGGCCATAGCGCCGAGAATCTGGACGACCGACGTCGCCAGGAACTGTTCGAAGGTGTAAATGCCGATCATCGTCTTCGCCAGCGTGACGGCAGGGTTCAAGTCGCCCTGCGGCGCGCCGAGAGTCGTCGCCGTAAATACGCCGAGGGTTACGGCAAAGCCCCATCCGACGGTAATGCAGATCCAGCCGCCGTTCTGGCCTTTCGATTTGGTCAGGGTGTTGCAGGCGCAGACGCCGGCCCCGAACACGATAAGCACCATGGTACCAAAAAATTCACCGATTAAATTATCCATATACAGACACCCGCTTTCTGAACGCTACGCCATTAGTCTTCGTCGTCGAGCCAGTGCATGGCGTGTTTGACAGCCTTGCGCCAGCCTTTGTAATATGCCGCCGATTTGCCGGCGTCCATCGTCGGTTCGAAACGATTCTGGAGCTTCCAGCTATGGCGCAGTTCGTCCTTCGATTCCCATACGCCGACAGCCAGCCCGGCCAAATAAGCCGCGCCGAGAGCCGTCGTTTCGATGACCTGCGGACGGTCGACAGGCACGCGGAGAATATCGGCCTGGAACTGCATAAGCATGTTGTTGGCGCAGGCGCCGCCGTCTACCTTAAGAGCCGCCAATTTGATGCCCGAATCGGCTTCCATCGCACTGAGGACATCCATCGTCTGATAGGCCATGGAGTCAAGCGTTGCCCGGACGATATGGGCTTTCGTCGTGCCGCGGGTAATGCCGATAATCGTGCCGCGGGCGTTCATATCCCAGTACGGAGCGCCGAGGCCGACGAAGGCCGGCACGACGTATACGCCGTCCGAGTCGGGGACGCGCTTGGCTACCCATTCCGAGTCGGGAGCCGTGTCGATGAGGCGCAGGCCGTCGCGGAGCCACTGGATAGCCGAGCCGGCAACGAAAATCGAGCCTTCAAGCGCGTATTCTACCTTGCCGTCGAGGCCCCAGGCAATCGTCGTGACCAAGCCGTTTTTCGACGTGATCGGTTCCGTGCCCGTATTCATGAGGAGGAAGCAGCCCGTACCGTAGGTGTTCTTCGCCATGCCCGGATCGAAACAGGTCTGGCCGAAGAGAGCCGCCTGCTGGTCGCCGGCCGCGCCGGCAATCTTGACGGGAGCGCCGAGGATGGCCGGATCCGTGTAGCCATATACATCGCTGGACGGACGGACTTCCGGCAGCATGCTCTTCGGCACGTCGAGATACGAAAGGAGCTGGTCGTCCCATTCGAGGGTCTTGATGTTGAACATCAGCGTGCGGGACGCGTTGGAATAATCCGTTACGTGCACCGTGCCGCCGCTGAGTTTCCAGATGAGCCACGAATCAATGGTACCGAAGAGGAGGTCGCCCTTTTCGGCCTTTTCTCTCGCCCCTTCGACGGTATCCAAAATCCATTTGACCTTCGTGCCGGAGAAGTAAGCGTCGATGACCAGGCCCGTCTTTTCCTTGAATTCGTCGACCAGGCCCTGTTTGATCAAATCTTCACAAATAGCCGCAGTCTGGCGGGACTGCCAGACGATGGCGTTGTAAATGGGACAGCCCGTCGTCTTATCCCATACGACAGCCGTTTCGCGCTGGTTCGTAATGCCGATAGCCGAAATGTCGGCCGCCGTCAGGCCGCTCTGTTCCAAAGCGCCCTTCATGACTTCCACCATCGTGTGGAGGATTTCGTTCGCGTCATGTTCTACCCACCCAGGCTGGGGGAAATACTGGGTAAATTCTTTCTGGCTGACGCTGACGATGCGGGATTCTTCGTCAAAAATAATCGCGCGGTTACTCGTCGTCCCCGCATCCAACGCCATAACATACTTCTTCTGCATAATACCAGACTCCTTTCAACACATCTCTTTTCTCTTCTCTTCTTTCAGGTTTAGCATATGGGTTATGCGTTATCTTAATTATATTAGCATGTGAAAATAATTGCAATATCTATTTTACATTTTTTCCTTGTATTGCATATCACATATAACCTGTCACCGGGCTATGTCTTTTTCGCAATTTATAAATAGAGTATACTACTTATGGGATATTTGTCATCAAAAGATAGCCTCTATTTTAGGTTTATTTTTGACAATACATATCCTTGTTGCCTCATCCTGTGCTATAATTAAAGTAATACAGACAGCTATATGAACTACATTGCCATTTTCTCAGATAAGGCGGATCACCATGCAAAACAATAAAAATAAAATAGCCATCAGCGCTGCCAAACTATATTACCAATCTGGATACAGCCAGACCGAAATCGCCAAAGAGCTCAACCTGTCCCGCCCGTCCGTGTCGCGCATCCTCCAGTACGCGAAGGACATGGGCTTCGTCCGCATCGAAATCTTCGACCCCATCGAAGACCAGAGCCTCCTGGCCAAAAAAATCATTTCCGCCTTCGGCCTCAAGGACGCCTGCATCGCCAACGCGCCCATTGAAGACGAAGAAGACATCAAAAAATATATCGGCCAGGTAGGCGCCGAATACCTCAGCAAAATCGTCCAGGACGGCGACATCATCGGCGTCGGCTGGGGCACGACCATGCACTGCCTGTCCCACGCCCTACTGCCCCACCCCCTGCGGGGCGCGCAGATCGTCCAGCTCGAAGGGGGCATTACCCTGGCCGCCGGCGAAACCTACGCCAACGAAATCCTCGAGCGCTTCGCCAAAAACTACGAAACCATCGCCCAATATCTGCCCCTGCCCGTGCTGTTCGATTCCAAAACCGTAAAAGATATGGTCTATAAGGACCGCCACATCAAGCGCGTCCTGGAGCTGGGCCGCAACGCCAACATCGCCTTGTTCAGCGTCGGCACCGTCCGCGACAACGCCCTCTTTTTCCGTCTGGGCTACGCCGACGAAGAAGAAAAGGAATTTCTCAAAACCCACGCCGTCGGCGATATCTGCTCCCGCTTCTTCGACAAGGACGGCAATATTTCCAGCCCCGAGCTGAACAACCGCACCGTCGGCATCGACCTCGACTGCCTGCGGACCAAGGAATACAGTATCCTCCTGTCAGGCGGCGCAGCCAAGGTCGCCAGCATACGCGCGGCCTTAAAAGGCGGCTACGCCAACGTCCTCATTACGGACCAGTTCACGGCCAAGCGCCTCCTTCAGGAGGAAACCTAATCTCTATATGCAAAAAATTGCAGCCCCGGCGAAAGAACGACTCGCATTCTTCCGCCGGGGCTGCGTCTGTTTATGCACGACCGATGTCTTCCAGATATCGCCGAACGGCCTCTATAAATTCCCTGGCATGGGTTAACTGCTCATGCGCATCGTCTTCGCTGACTAAAAAGAAATCGGCATAATCGCAGTTGTTTCGAATTTGGAAGGCAATACTAATATACTTTGAATACTTTTTTTCAAATATACCCGTTTTAATATATGTTTTCTAAAAATACGAAATAACACCGGCATGCTTTGCATAATCTATTCCATCCAAGGCCAGCACTGCCCGCATAGCTGAAAAAATGGCATAATACGAGCGATGTATCGCATCTTTATAACACCCGATGCGATACAACATGTCGGCAGCTTTAAGTTTTTCCGAAGCATTCTCCAAGCGATATGCCATAAGGGCGGTTTTCGCGTCAGGCACTGATTTCGACCCCTTCCTTAGCAATGTTGGCATAATACGGCAGCGCACCATCATATGCGGCAAACTCTGCCGCCGGAATCACCGTAGGCGAAATAATAACGTCATATTCTAACTCCAGCTCTGCCGAAATATTCCATATATCTTTTAATTTCCGCTGCAATTCGCCGCGTTCCCCCTCAACGATGGCAACTAAATCAATATCCGAATCCGTTTCAAAATCGCCGCGGGCGTACGAACCATATAAATATATATGGCGCAGCGCCGTTCCGTATGCAGTGCGATAGGCCCGGGCAATTTCCGCAATAATGGCATGTAAAACAGCATCAGAGCACATATAGGTTCCTCCCTTCGCATGGCTTTCTGTATATATTATATATGATTTTTACGCGCTGCAACAGACAGGATATCCGTATAGACAAAAAAGGCTGCCCCTCAGGCAGCCTTTTCCTGTCAGATATGCGATTTATGGGTTCAGCGCTTCGTCCAGTACGCGGACGTATTCGTCGATAGCCCGCTTTGAATAGTCCGTTCCCTTGGCGATGGCCTCGAAGGCGTGATAGGCCCGGGGATAGAGGTGAAATTCCACCGGCACGCCGGCCTGGGCCAGGCGCTGGGCGTAGCGTATTGTATCGTCCCGGAAGGGATCCAGCGTGCTGACGCAGGTATACGTCGGCGGCAGTCCTGACAAATCGTCGGCCCTCGCCGGAGCCATATAGGCCGTCGCCCGATCCGTCCCGACGGCATCGCCGATATAGGCCTTCCATGCAAAGACATTAGACACGTTGTTCCACACCCTCATGTCCATGACTTCACGGCTGGCCGGCGAGGCCATGCGGTCGTCCAGCATGGGGTACAGGGGCATTTGAAAAGCCGGCCGTATTTCGCCTTTGTCACGAGCCATCAAGACCACGGCGGCGCAGAGATTCCCGCCGGCGCTGGCACCGGCAACGGCGATGCGCGTATCGTCGACGCCTAAGGACGCGGCATTGTCAAAAAACCATTTCAGCCCCCCATAGGTATCGTCGATGGCCGCCGGATAGGGGTATTTCGGGGCCAGCCGATAATCGACAGATACGACGACGGCCCCTACCTCCTTGGCAAACCGCAGGCTCTGGGCCTCGTCCTGCTCGGGCACGCCAAACAAGAATCCGCCGCCGTGAATCCAATAAATCCCCGGCAGTTCCGCCTCGGCCTGTACGGGCTTGTACACCCGCAGGCGCAGCTTGTCCGAGCCGTCGCCATTGGGAATATACACGTCGTACACCTGTACAGCCTCGTCCTTCGGCAAATTCGGCGAACCGACTAAGGCTCCGGCCCGCCGGTTAATATCCTCCAGCGCGCCGGGCTGATTGAAATCCAGAGAAGAGCTCTGTTCCAGCGCCGGCCGCAGCTGCGGGTCCACCTGTTCCAGATACGCCGACTCCCCGGCAAAGGCCGTCATAGACGACGCGGCAATCACAGCGCAGACGACGGCGCTGCGCAGCATATGTTTCCATGAGTACACGATTTACCTCTCCCTTATGTATAGAATATAATAATTTATTTTATCATATCAAATGACGCAGCCTTCTTTCAACATAGTTTGCACGCTAAGGGTTGCAAAAGCAAAAAAACTGCGCTCCACGAACCCCTATCTCTGGTTCCATGAAGCGCAGCCTTTCCCTAAGCGCTATGCCAATCGAACATACAATCGCTTTCCTTATTGACATACGCCCCTTCGTCCTGTACCATAGGACGCAAGAGGCGTTTGTGCACATCAAACGGCAGGCGGTCAAATCCAGCCCCCGAAACAGGGTGATGCGTATGGATTCTATCAATGCGACCTTAGTATTACTCATCGTGTTGTTTTATCTCATTTCGCACAAACAAAAATAGCCGTCTGCAGCCTACCAATTCTGTTGACGACTATTTCAGTTAACATATAAAGGGGGCTGACCGTTTGTCGGCACAGTGCCTCGTTTTTCATCTCCATCTTAGCATAGCTCCACAGGCTCGTCAAGCTGTATGCCAATCGAACATACCATCGTTTCCCTCTTGACAAATCGGCCGTTTGTCCTGTACGATATGACACAAGAGGCGGTAATCAGGCCCCGGAATCGGGGTGATGTGTATGGGATTTGACCAGATAAACGTAACGCTGTTACTCCTTATCGTGTTGACCATCCTGACACAGAATAAACAAAAATAGCCGCCCAATCCCCATTGTTGCGACTATTTTTGTGCGTAATATAATTGGGGCGAACCGTTTGTCGGTGCAGCGCCTCGTTTTTCACCTCTATCTTAGCATAGCCCTACAGGCTCGTCAAGGCGTATACCAATCGAACATACGGACGATTTTCCCTTGACAGCACGTCCTGTTATCCTGTACCATAAAAGGCAAGAGATGCTATGCATTCCAAACGGCAACGCGGTTAAATTATGCCCCTAGAAACGGGGTGTTGCATATGGATATAGCCCAAGTAAACGTAACGTTGTTGCTTTTAATGGTGTTAATCATCGTATTGCAGCACACGCAAAAATAGCCGCCACCCAGAGCTCCAATTCTGATTGCGGCTATTTTGCAATATAGTATTGGGCTAACCGTTTGTCGGCTAGCATCTCTTTTTTCACGTTTATCTTAGCATACCCTCGCCGCCTCGTCAAGGCGCCGATCGCTTCTATATATTACATTATTATATATATGTAAAAAGAGTCAGAACGCAGTTCGCCTGTTCTGACTCTTTTCGTATAAACACGATCCTATGTTGACCGCTTTCGATGGGCGGAAAACCACTGTATGCGGCAGTCGGCGCTGCAGAAGCTCGTCCGGCGATCTTTGGCTTCCGCGACAACGACGGTCCGGCCGCACTGCTTACACTGAAAGGTACGCGGCACGGCCTGGCACGCTGTGGTTTCCGAGTGCTTCCAGTACAGCCGCTCGCAGCGGGGCGAGCAGAACTTTACCCGTTTGTCGGCGCGGTTCCTCACGAAGACGAGGGTCCCGCAGCGCAGGCAGCGGAAGGAGCGCACCGTCTTTCCGCAGGCTCGCTGCGCCGGCGGGGCTTCGTCCCGATGGCGATAGGCGTACCGGCGGCAGAGGTCGCTGCAGTACCGCTGCGTAGACCGATCGGCTGTAAACTCCTTGCCGCACACGGGGCATATCGCTTGCCGTTTCACCAGCAATCAGACCTTCCAGTTCATGCCGACGTTAAACTGATATGTGTCTTCGTTGTCATTGCCGAAGGTCTTTTCCACGTCGAGGAACATGTACGTTCCCTTGCTGAACTGGTGAGAGAAACCGAGGCCCACATCGTACCAGGTGCCTTCGTTTTCGTAGGTCGTATCGAGGCGGCCCGTGGCGTCGAAGGCGCTGATATCCTGATCGCCTAAGAATTCATGGAGTACGTCGGCCTTGATATAGAAGGTATTGTTTTCGCCCATATCCTTGCCGAGGCGGAAGCCGACACGGCCGATGAGGCTGTCGATAGCGTCCAGTTCCACGCTCGTGCCCTGGCTCGTCGTGTAGTCGGCGTCGGTGACATGAGCATACTGGAGCTGAACCTGGGGTTCAAAATACCAATCCTTGCCGATGTCCTTCTTGCGGCCGTATTCGGCGCTGGCCGAGTAGACGAAGTTGCTGTAGTCGCCGGTAATCTTTTCGCCGGTGCTTCTCGCGTACACTTCAAAATCATTGGACAATCTGCCAATCTTGAGGACATAATCGGAATAATGGCCCTTATTGCCGAGCCACGTATCGTAGAGCCAGAGACCGCCCCGCCGTACGTCGCCGTCACCGGCTACGTTATGGTAATCCGTCGTGCCGCGCATGTAGTCGATGGCAAAGCCGCGGCGGTGTTCGCCGTCTTCCCGATCGTCGACGCGCTTGTCATAGCCCAGCTCCATCATGGTGTTCTTGCTGCGGAAGGCGTCGGACTTGCCGATGCGGTCGTGGCGGATGCGTACCCACAGGCCTTCGTCGCCGTCGATGTAGCGAGCCTCACCCATGCGCTTGTTCAGGCGGTCCATATAGATGGCGTTGGCGTAGTTGACCTGGGACATGGCCACGACGGTCTTACCCGCATCGGACAATTCACGGCTCTTTACGCCGATGAGCTTAAAGTTCGTCGTATCGTCTACCGTCGTGCCGTTCATGCCTGTATCCGTTCCCATATCCTCCGTCGAATCAGGAGATTCCGGCGAATCCACAGCCGCTAAGGTCATGATACCGTAAGCAGCGGCTTCTTGAGGTTCGTCCTTAAAGAGATTATCTACCAAATCATTTCCCGGCTTTGCCTCGGTCATTTGACCATAGCCGCCCGTGCTGTTATACGCATCGTTTTCCGTGTTTCCATTATAGTCGTCCGTACCGACTTCATATTCGACGTTATACACACCGTCGTCGTATGTACCGGCGCTGAACGTCGCGTGCGACCCCTTGCCGACCGTTGCAAAGCGCAGACCGTCAAACCCATCCTGATACATATCCTCTACCGTCACGGCATTTTCCAGGTTGATGAAATACTCACCGTTTGCTTTTTTCATGTACAGCATATCGCTGGCACTTCTATCACCGTCGAGTTTCATCGTAAACATAGCATTGCCCTTCATTTCGCCGATTGTCAAGGCCTGGACGTTTGCGTTCAAATCCGATTTTGCCGATGCCAGATCGATCTCGACGTGTTCACTATTTCCCGTATCCACGCTCGTAACCCAGCTCTGGCCCGTAACCGTCCATTTCGATCCTTCGCCCATCTTCAAGTTCACTTCGCCGCCTTTGAAAATCGTACTACTGAAGGCCGGGCTGAAGAACGTCGTGTCGGCATGACCTTGGTCGATATCTTCTCCTACCGTCCCCAGTCCCGCGTCGCCGTAATCATCGGCACGACCTTCCAAATATCCGCCCTTACCGAGGTCGATGTTCAGGACGCCGTTATTACCGGCAAGGATATTGCCCTTTACAGAAATGCCTGCATCGGAGCCATCCTGGGCCTGAATATCTACCTGACCGGCATATGCTGAGAGAATGTCGCCAATAATGGAACTGCCTGCACCATAATTCAATGTTACCTTAGATTTAAGATCGGCATTTGCGAGAACCTGTTCGTTTGTCAGATTTACAGCTGTACCAGCAGCGATAGCAATGTCCGCGCTGTTATTCTTTTGAGAAGCCGACGTTTCATCATATCTGTCTGTGCTGACAAGTGTACTGCCGTTAATTTCAATATTGGCTCCCTTATAAGCCCAGATTGTTCTTTCCAACGTCCCTGTATCAGTAGGGTCAGCTGCATACGATCTGAACTCGTTTCGTTCGCCAGATACGACAATATTCGCGCCGTCTTCTGCATACAAGGCAGAAATTACTTTCTTATCTTTGAATGACGTTTCCGAATCCGGGTCATTATCTTCATCCAAGCCTCCTGCTTTAGCAATAACTGCGGCAGAATAGATATAGTTGCCAACTAAACTCCCGTCTTTACCATTTACGTCAACAGAACTGCCTTCTCCACTGGCATATACGGAACCAGCTAAGATATTGGCGACACCACTTGATATGGGAGTATATCCGCCGTTTATTGCATAAGCTACTGCATCCTTGCCGAATGTCACAGTCGTATCATCGTAAGTCACATCTATGGTATCGCCTGCCGTAATGCTATTCATACGATCAGCAATCGCTTTGACGCTGCTCTGTACACCGTCGGCTTTTAATGCTTCCGTACCAGACGCAATGATATTATCGCGCGCAGCGTCAATCGTAATCGTGCCGGCTCTCGAATACGCACCGTTTAATGCCGCCGTAACACGGTTATCTTGAGCGGAAATAAGTTCTACACCAGCGTCCGCATTCGTAAGGCTATACACGCCAGTTGTTTTGTTTCCGCCAGTCAAAATATTATCTCCCGTCGTAGATTCGACTTTGACATGTCCATTTGTACTGCGTACCACATACCCTGTGTTAGCATCATTTTCATCAACGGTAATACAGTTGTTGTTACCTTTAACGTTGACATCACCTGTTCCGGCAGCTATACCATATAATGTATCGGCATGGATATTAACATTTCCATATTTAGATTCATAGTTCATGGTTTCGGTACTATTATTAGAAATACCATGTCCTCCACGAATATTGATATCATCAACAATATGCATATTCACGCTACTACTGCCATTGAGAATAATAGCCCATGCATTAGCGTTGACATCTACTGTATTAGCAGCAATATTAATTACTGAATTAGTATTTCCTTCTGAAAAGATGCCATAGTACCCTGCTGTAATGGATAATTTCCCCGTTAAATCTATATCCATATCCCCCTTCTCATTCTTCCCAATAAAAATGCCATCACTTTTCCAGCCATTACTGTACGATGTCGGCGTAGTATTCACAATAGTAAGATTATTTGCTTTAATAATGGTTTTTTCATTCGCTGCTGAACCAGCAACTAAACCACCACCATATGCCCCGGTTGCTCCTGTGTCAGGATCTCCAAGATCATACGGTTTATCAACATTAATTACTATATTACCTCCATATCCCCCATTCGTACCAACAATATTAGTATTATACATATTCAAATTGTTCAGTGTCAGCGTACTATCTTCAGCCAGTTCAATATCATAATTACCTACCACTTCTTTCGGTTCCATATACGATGCGGTGCCCGCATATTCACTATTTACCGTCGTATAATCTTCTGTAACAGTAATCGTACCACCTTTTTCTGTATCATCGACAAATTTCCCAAAAGTCATATCGGCAGCCAATACTCCCGGAGTCACCATAGCCGGTACCCATACTGTTCCTGCAACGACAGCACTTAGGATGAATCGTTTTAACAGTTTTCCTTTTATCACTTTTCTATGAACATATCTCATGTCGCTTCCTCCTTGCCCATGGCCATACGGCCTCGCCCTCACGATCAACCAGCTCTATGTTTTTATCAGCCGAGCGCCTATACTGCCATGCTATATTTCAATACATGCAATGTATAATAACTAAAAGGGGATATGCATACGAGCCGGTTCCTATCGGCTGTATACACATACTTTTTATCAGTATAACGCATACCACCCCCCCCCCCCC
>ENA-OWPN01001992-OWPN01001992.1-human-gut-metagenome-genome-assembly--contig:-NODE-1992-length-14589-cov-4.114353_pt1 | contig 14589 bp, 14 predicted proteins | sample MGYA00248266_ERZ651850 | MGnify/ENA primary metagenome ERZ651850 (study PRJEB26924, sample SAMEA4378296) | human gut metagenome | biome: human gut; feature: human-associated habitat; material: faeces... | reverse complement strand
GAATTGGGTCAAAAATTCTGGCTGAGACTTCTTGCCGAATTGTGCGGTGTTGCCTTAACATGTTCCGGGCATTGTCTGTATCAACAAATCCCTCCGTTGCAGCTTACTTTTTCCGGACGAAAAGAATGCCCAGGGTGCCGGGGCCGCAGTGGCAGGAGACAGTGCATCCGGCCAGCGTTTCGTAAACCTTGTGGAAGTGACCGTAGGTGGACACGGCTTCCATCACGGCTTCATGGCACTCGTCGCTGACACCGGTGTGGGTGATGAAGAGAATGCCGTCGTCCAGATCGTCCCGGCCGTCAAGACGGTCTTTGACATAGTTTGCAAGGCACTTTGCGTATTTTCCGCGATACTTTTTCGCTACGCCCATCTTACCGTCCTTCACCTCGATGCAGGGCTTCAGGTTCAGTAAGTTCGCGCCCAGCGCGGCGGCGGAGGAGCAGCGGCCGCCCCTGACCAGATAGTCCAGCCTGTCCACCAGGAAGCTGGCCTCCACCCGGGAGGTGAAGTCGTCCAGCTCCCGCTTCAGCTCGTCCAGAGATGCGGCGGTTTTCGCCAGCTCGCAGGCTTTCAGCACCACCAGACCCTGACCGGTAGACAGATTCCGGGAATCGACAACCCGGACATTCTCAAAATCCTCCGCGGCAATGCAGGCGTGGCGGTATGTAGAGGAAAAATCCGAGCTGATGCAGATATGTATTACGCCATCATATTCGCCCGCGTATTTTGTAAAATGTTCCTGATACTCGCCGACGCTGACGGCGGAGGTGGAGCAGAGGTCGCCGCCTGCGGCGACGTGGGCGAAAATCTCGGCGGGGGTGATGGTCACGCCGTCGATGTATCCCGTCCCGGCCTTGATAACCGTCAGGGGAGTGATGGCGATGTTGTATTCTTCCAGAATGTCAGCGGAAAGGTCGCAGGTGCTGTCAGCCGTGACTTTGATGTTCATAACAGTTCTCCTATCGGTTTGTTGAATTGACGATGGGATTTGTTCCCATCATGAAGCAGCAGGGTTCCGTGTTCTTCCGACGCAGATAGTCCGCGCCCCAATCCCGCATGGCTACGAGAACGGGCATCAGACTGCGGCCGGTTTCCGTCAGGGAGTATTCCACCTTGGGCGGGATGACGGGATACACCTCCCGATGAACCAGACCATTGGCCTCCAGCTCCCGCAGCTGCTGGGTCAGCATTTTGGGGGTCGCACCCTTAATGACCTGACGCAGTTCCGAAAAACGGAGGATTCCCTGGGAAAGATGCCATAGAATCAAAGCCTTGTATTTTCCGCCGATCAGCTCCAGGGTGGCTTCCACTGGGCAGTTGTCTTCCTTTGCCATTCCGTCACCTCCTTACGGTATCCAAAAGGGTAGTATGGCACATAATAGTGCATACTTGCTTTTTTGGATTATCCTGGTAGAATGGTATCATAAATGAAGGGAATAGTCAATGAATTTATCCGGAATACGGGGTTCATTTGCGGATTCCCCTGAAATGGAGGGAGAATCATGAAACTGAAATTCAATGTCACCGGCATGACCTGCGCGGCCTGTTCCGCCCGGGTGGAGAAGGTGACGAACGCCGTTCCCGGCGTGGAAAAAGCGGAAGTGAACCTTCTCGCGGGAACCATGCAGGTGGAGGCGGCGAGCGAGGACGTCGTTCCTGCCATCGTCAAGGCGGTGCAGGACGCGGGCTATGACGCCGCGCTGCCCGGCGAAAAGAAAACGGACAAGGCAGAGGTCGCCCCGGCGGAAGCCGCTTTGAAGGAAATGAAAAAGCGGATCATCGGCAGCGCGGTCTGCCTGGTCGTCCTCATGTATTTCACCATGGGACACATGATCGGCCTGCCCGCGCCCCACTGGTATCACGGCGTGAAAAATGCGCTGGTTGCGGCGCTGCTGCAATTTATTCTGACCCTGCCCGTGGTGTATCTGAACCGGGTGTATTACAGCAGAGGCCTGAAAGCTCTGTGGCACCGTGCGCCCAATATGGATTCTCTGATTGCCGTGGGTTCGATGGCTGCGCTGGGCTATGGCGTGGCGGCGCTGTTCCGGATGGCTTACGGTATGGGACACGCGGATTGGGAGCTGGTGCAGTCCTACAGCGAGAACCTGTATTTTGAATCCGCGGCCATGATTCTGACGCTGATCACCCTGGGCAAATTCCTGGAGACCCGCGCCAAGGGCAAGACCGGCGATGCCATCCGTTCGCTGATGGACTTAAGCCCCAAGACCGCCTCCGTGCGGAGAAACGGGGAGATCGTGGAGATTCCTGTGGAGCAGGTCGCGGTGGGGGACATCGTCATCGTCCGCTCCGGCAGCAGCATTCCCGTAGACGGCACCGTGTTGGAGGGCCGTGCCTCTGTTGACCAGAGCGCCCTCACGGGAGAAAGCGTCCCCGTAGAAAAGGGCGTGGGAGACAAGGTCGCCGCCGCGACGGTCAATACCGAAGGGTATCTGGAATTTCGTGCGGACAAGGTGGGCGAGGATACCACTCTGGCGCAGGTCATCCGTATGGTGGAGGACGCGGGCGGCTCCAAAGCGCCCATTGCCCGGCTGGCGGATAAGATTGCGGGCGTGTTTGTCCCGGTGGTTATGAGCATCGCGGCGGTGACGTTCATCGTCTGGATGATCGCGGGATACGATTTGGAATTTTCCCTGAACCGTGCCATTTCCGTGCTGGTGATCTCCTGCCCCTGCGCGCTGGGACTGGCTACGCCGGTGGCCATCATGGTCGGCACCGGACGTGGCGCCAGGATGGGCGTGCTGTTCAAGAACGCCGAGGCGCTGGAAAACCTGCACCGGGTGGACACCGTGGTGCTGGACAAGACCGGCACCCTCACCACCGGCAAGCCGGAGGTGACGGACGTTCTCCCCGGCGCGGTCGGCGAGGATGCGCTGATGCGGATTGCCGCTGCGCTGGAATGCAAATCCGAGCATCCCTTTGCCAAGGCCATCCTGAACAAGATGAGCAGTGAAGCTTATCCTGTCGCAGAGGATTTTGAGACCCTTCCCGGCCGGGGCGTTTCCGGCATCGTGGACGGCGTCCGGTGCTACGGCGGAAACGGACGGCTGATGGAAGAGCTGGGCGTCAGGGTTCCGGCCATGCCGGCGCTTGCCGGTGAGGGAAAGACGCCCCTGCATTTTGCCAATGAAAAGGGCGCTTACCTCGGAACTGTTGCCGCCGCCGACGTACTGAAAGCGGATTCTCAGGCCGCCGTGCAGGCGATGACAAAAATGGGACTTGACGTAGTGATGCTGACAGGCGATAATGAAGCTACGGCCAAGGCCATTGCCCGGAAGGCGGGCATTGCCCACGTGATCTCCGACGTACTTCCCACGGACAAGGCCGGGGCGGTGGGAAAGCTCCAAGGGGAGGGACACCGGGTGCTCATGGTGGGCGACGGCATCAACGATGCGCCTGCCCTGGTCAGTGCCGACGTGGGCATGGCCATCGGCGCGGGAACGGACATTGCCATTGAGTCGGCGGACGTGGTGCTGATGACAGGCTCCCTCGCCGCCGTCAGCGGCGCGGTGGAGCTGAGCAAGGCCACCATCCGCAACATCCGGCAGAACCTGTTCTGGGCGTTCTTCTACAACACCCTGGGAATTCCCCTTGCCGCCGGTGTGCTGTTCCTGCCTCTGGGATTGTCCCTCAGCCCGATGTTCGGTGCGGCGGCCATGAGCCTGAGCAGTGTGTTCGTGGTGACAAACGCTTTGCGTCTGCGCCTGTTCAAGCCGAAGACTTCCCCGGCGACCGTGGAAGTCCCGAAACACGAAGAAATCAAGGAGGATACAATTATGAAAACGGTTATCAAGGTCAACGGAATGATGTGCGGTCACTGCAAGGCTCACGTGGAGACTGCCTGCAAGGGTGTTCCCGGCGTGACGGACGCGGTTGTCGATCTGGACGCCAAGAATGTCACCGTCACCGGCGACGCGAATCTCGCGGCGCTGAAGAAGGCCATCACCGACGCCGGTTATGAGGTGGTGGAGTGAGAGCGGATTTCTGGTTTGATTCCTGCGGTGCGGGGAAGATTCACGTCTGCCGCTGGATGCCGGAGGGAGAGCCAAAGGCGGTGTTCCAGATCGTCCACGGCATTGCGGAGGTGGCGGAGCGCTACGACGCATTCGCCCAGGTGCTGGCACAGCGGGGCTTCGTCGTGGTGGCCGACGACCACATGGGTCACGGCGAGTCCGTAGGCGAAGGAGATACCAAGGGCTACTTCACCGGCGGCTGGTTCAGTGCCGTGGCGGACAGCTACCATCTGCTGGAAATGACCAAGGCGGAATATCCGAACATTCCCTACGTCCTGTTTGGTCATTCCATGGGCTCCTTTATGGCGAGAACCATCCTGTGCAAGTACCCGGACAGCGGCATTGACGCCGCCATCATCTGCGGTACCGGCTGGCAGCCTGCTTTTGCGCTGCCCGTCGTCATCAAGGTGGTGGAGAGCGTGTGCAAAAAGGTGGGGGAGACCAACCCCGACGAGACCCTCCACAAGCTGGTGTTCGGCGGCTACAACCGAAAGGTGGAGCATCCCCGCACGGAATTCGACTGGCTGACCCGGGACGCCAAGATCGTGGACGCCTACATCGCCCATCCCATGTGCGGCTTCACCGAAACGACGGGGCTGCTGCGGGATCTGATGACGGGCATCCGCCACATCGAGAAGCCGGAGAGCCTTGTCGCCATGCGCAAGGATTTGCCCGTATTTTTTATTGCGGGCGGAGACGACCCCGTGGGCAACTACGGCAAGGGCGTCCGTCGCGCAGCCGACGCGTTCCGCAAGGCGGGAATGACGGATGTCTCTGTACACATTTACCCGCTGTGCAGGCACGAGATTCTCAACGAGATCAACCGGGAAGAGGTTTACGGGGACATTCTCCAGTGGTTGTCCTCCCACATGAAAAAAGTTCGCCAACTGCCTAATTAGTCCGGTTTATTGGACAGATAGCGTGTTATACTATGGCCAGAAACCAAAAAGAAAGGTTGATGGCTATGTTTCAGATGCGTTATGTAGGTGGACACGTTCAGGTGTATGACAGAAACGGCAAGTTCCTGTTCTCGGCGGATACCGAGCGGGAGGCCAGAGAAGAGATGGAGGACTATGCGGAATCTGCGGCTTGATATTTGCTACGACGGCACCCGCTACCGGGGCTGGCAGCGCCTGCCCGGAAGGGACGACACCATCCAGGGCAAGCTGGAAACGACCCTTTCCCGGATTCTGGAGGAACCGATCGAGGTCAGCGGCAGCGGCCGCACCGATGCCGGGGTACACGCGCTGGGGCAGGTGGCGAATTTCCACTGCGAAAGCGCCATGCCGTCGGAGGAGATTTTGTCCGAACTGCGGCAGTATCTTCCCGAGGATATCGGCATATATTCCTGTGTGGACGTGCAGCCCCGGTTCCATGCCCGCCTGAATGCCCGGGCAAAGACCTACCGCTACCGTATCTGGAATTCTCAGGAGCCGCGGGTATTTGAGCGGCGGTACGTGGCGGCCATGCCGGAACGCCTTGACCTGGACGCTATGCGCCGCGGGGCGGTGCTGCTGACGGGGGAACATGATTTCTCCGCGTTCTGCGGCAATTCCAAAATGAAAAAGTCCACCGTCCGCCGGATCGACTCCATCGACATTCAGCGGCAGGGGGAGGAAATCCAAATTTCGTTCACAGGCAACGGCTTCCTTTACAACATGGTGCGGATTCTGGTTGGTACGCTGGTGGAGGTCGGCAGGGGAGAGCGGGAAACGGAGAGCATTCCGTCGTTGTTCGGCGGCAAGCGGGAGGACGCGGGCTTCCTGGCGCCTGCCCAGGGGCTGTGCCTGATGGAGGTAGTGTATTGAACATTCAGATTTTCGGCAAAAGCAAATGCTTTGACACCAAAAAAGCGGAGCGCTACTTCAAGGAGCGGCGCATCCCCTTTCAGTCCATAGACCTGAAGGCATACGGCATGTCCGGCAGGGAATTTGACAGCGTTCTCCGGGCGGTGGGCGGCATTGACAACCTCATCGACTGGGACGGCAAGTCTCCGGACATCACCCTCATGAAGTACATGGACGACCAGCGGGCGAAGGAAGACAAGGTCTTCGACAACCCCACCCTGATGAAAACGCCTGTCGTGCGCAACGGCAAGCAGGCCACGGTGGGCTACTGCCCGGAAATCTGGGCGGCATGGGAATGAACATAATCAATCACGAAAGCGGTTCTCCGAAAAGGAGAACCGCTTTTTTGACATTTTATCAAATTATCTCTTGCAGTTTCAACAAAAAAGTGGTATGCTAGGAGGACAAAATGACCAAATACATCGACGGCCTGAATCGAATCGTCTGGGGCGCGCCCGCCTTGGTGCTGATCGTTGGCGTGGGGCTTTACCTGAGCCTGCGACTTCGGTTTGCCCAGCTGACGCTGTTCCCCAGAGCGTGGAGGCGGTTTGTCGCCATGCTCCGCCCGGGACGGAAAAGCGAGGACGGAGTTACGCCCTTTCAGGCGCTGTGTACGGCGCTGGCGGCGACCGTGGGGACGGGAAATATCGTCGGCGTTGCCGGCGCGATCTGTCTCGGCGGGCCGGGAGCCGTTTTCTGGATGTGGATTTGCGGCGTCCTCGGCATGGTCACGAAGTACGCGGAGGTCACGCTGGCGCTTCGCTATCGGGTGAAAACCCCGGCGGGCTGGATCGGCGGCCCAATGTATGTGATTACCCAGGGCTTGGGGGCGAAATTTTCGCCTATGGCCGTTGCCTATTGCCTGTTTGGCGTGGTCGCGGCCTTTGGCGTGGGCAACGCCACCCAGATCAACGCCGTGATTTCCGGCGTCAACGATGTGGTGACCCGCTTCGGCGGGGAACAGACCAAACTCGGCAACCTGGTGATGGGACTGGTGCTGGCCGCGCTGGTGGGAGCGATGCTCCTTGGGGGCGCGAGACGCGTTGGTATTGTGGCTGAGCGGCTGGTGCCGTTCATCTCCGCCGCGTATATCCTGCTCTGCGCGGTGGTACTGGCTCTGCGTTGGCGGGAAATTCCGGCGGCATTCGCGTCGATCGCGGCGGGGGCGTTTTCGCCCCGGGCGGTGACGGGCGGCGCTCTGGGGTCTGCTTATCAGGCGCTTCGCGTCGGATGCAGCCGCGGAGTGTTCACCAACGAGGCCGGCATGGGCACCGCGTCCATTGCCCACGCTTCGGCGGAGGTTTCCCACCCGGCGGAACAGGGACTGATGGGGATTATGGAGGTCTTCCTCGATACCATCCTCATCTGCACGCTGACGGCGTTGGTCATTCTCGTCAGCGGCGTGCCGATTCCCTATGGCAAAGACGTGGGTGTGGAGCTGACGACGAAGGCGTTTACCACGGTATACGGCGATTTTGCGCCGATCTTCATTGCCGTTTCCCTCGTCTGCTTTGCTTTTGCCACGGTGCTTGGATGGGGACTTTACGGTGCGCGGTGCGCCCAGTTTCTCTTTGGCGCGCGGGCGTGGAAGCTTTTTGTCGCGGCGCAGATGGCGGCCGTGGTCGCCGGGGCGTGCCTGCAAACCGGCGTCGTCTGGTCGGCGGCGGAGACCGTCAACGGCCTGATGGTGATTCCCAATTTGACAGCTTTGGCGATTCTCACCCCGGAGGTGGTTCGCCTTACAAAAGAATACAGGAAGCTCTGATTCCGGCGAAGATTCAGAGATTCCGAAAGAAAATCCGGCGGAAGTACCGCCGGTGGAGGTAGTTATGCAGATATCCATCAACGCAAACCGGTGTGAGCCCTCGCCCATGCGGAAATTCCATCCCTACGCCGTGGAGGCGGAGAAAAAAGGCAAGAAAATCTATCACCTGAACATCGGCCAGCCCGACCTGCCCACGCCCACGGCTTATTATGACGCCGTGCGGAATTTTGACCACAAGACCCTGGCCTATGCCGAGTCTCCCGGTATGCCCGTGCTCATTGACGCAGTGCGGAGCTATTACCACAAGCTGGGGGTGGATTTGGCACCCAACGACGTCCTCATCACCACCGGCGGCAGTGAGGCGCTGCTGATGACCTGCCTGAGCATTCTTGACCCCTACACCGAGGTTATCATCCCCGAACCGTATTACCCCAACTACACCACCTTCGTCCATGCGGCGGGCGGCGTTATCCGCGCCCTGCCTACCAACCCCTGGGAGGGCTACCACTATGCCAAGCGGGAGCGGATCGAGAGTCTGATCACCAAGAACACCCGCGCCATCCTGATCACCAACCCCGGCAACCCCACAGGCGTTGTCCTCGACCAGAAGGAAATGCGGATGATTGCCGACATCGCCAAGGAGCGCAATCTGTTCCTGATCTGCGACGAGGTTTACCGGGAATTCTGCTACGACGATAAATTCGGTGTGCCGACCATGGCGCATTTCCGGGACATCGACGAGAATCTGGTCATCATCGACTCCGCGTCCAAGCGGTTCTCCGCCTGCGGCGCGCGGGTGGGCTGTGTTGTGACCCGGAATAAGGAATTGCAGGCGGCGCTGCTGAAATTCTGCCAGTCCCGTCTGTCCGTCGCCACCATCGATCAGATCGGCGCAGCGGCGCTGTATACGGTGGATCCCGAATTCTTCCGCCAGAGCAAGGAGGAGTATCGCCGCCGCCGGGATACGGTGATTTCCAAGCTGCGTCAGATTCCCGGCGTTGTGGTGGAGGAACCCATGGGCGCGTTCTACGTCATGGCGAGCCTGCCGGTGGATGATGCGGACAAGTTCCAGTATTGGCTGCTGGAGAACTTCGACCATCAGGGGGACACCGTTATGTTTGCCCCCGGCGCGCCCTTCTACGAGACTCCCGGCAAGGGCATCAACGAGGTGCGTATCGCCTATGTCCTCAAGCAGGAGGATCTGGAGCGGGCTATGGATGTGCTGGCTCTGGGCATTTCCGAATACCAGCGCAAGGTCATGAGAATTACCCCCGTTCCTGTGGGATAACAGAATATTCCCATGCCGGACAAGCACAAAACGCTTGTCCGGCTTTTTTCGCCGGGAAACCCCTCGGCTTCCCATCCGCGCTTCGACTGCTTGTTCTCCCCGGAAAGGGTATACTGTAGCCAAACCGGGAAAGGGGAGAAGCGAAATGCTAAAACGGCTTGTATTTGCTTTATTGGTGGTCGGACTGCTGCTGGGGGGTGCCATTCCGGCCTACGCCGCCCAGACGGGTTCTATCCGGGTTATCCCGGAGACGAAGCCGCCCGCCGAAAGTGCCGTGACGCTGTACCATGCGGGCGTCGAAGCGGACGGTGGCTACTGGCTGGACGAGGTTTACGGCGGGGGACTGATAAGGTGGGGCGACCTGCCGTCTTTGTCGCTGGCGTCGTGGCTGGCGGAGCATGAGGCAGCGGAGGGAACAACGGTTCCCTTTGACGCGGAGGGCAGCGCCCTCTTTTCCAATCTGTCGCCGGGGCTGTATCTCATCAGACAGACCGGCGTTTCAACAGGAAATGACACAATACCGCCCTTCGTAATCGAGCTGCCCTATGAGGACATCTGGGAGATCACGGTACGTCCTCAGACGATGACCGCCGATCAGTCACCGCCCCCTACAGGACAGGAGCCGGCACCGGTCGTTGCCGCGGTGGTGCTGGCGGCTTCGGGAACGGGGCTGCTGGGAATGGCTGTCTGCACAAAACGGAAGCGCGCCACTGGCTGACGGGGCTGTGGCGTCCCGATTGCGCATTTTTGGAAAAGATTCTCTTGTATGGATGGCGCAAATGTGATACACTGAAATCATCCGACAGAGAGGTGGAGTGCGCATGAAAAAGGTTTTCCTTGGCCTCACGGCGGCCACGATTCTGTACGCCGTCTACAATGTCATCATCGACATTAAAGATGGGGTCTTTGATGGCCTTACCATTGTAGGGCTGGTGTTTCTGCTGCTGGTCGCGGGCGTGTTTGCCTTCCTGGCATGGCTGTTTGACGGGAAATCCCCGGTGAAACGGACGGCGGAGCAGGCAAAAAACATCGTGAAACAGGAGCAGGAAAAGTTTGACGCTTATGTGAGCTATTCGCCTGCCATCAAGCGGCGGATATGGAAGTTCCGGATCATTGGTCTGGTTCTGGTCGCGCTGGCGGTGTGGCTAAGTATTGCCGGGAACTGGGATACCATCCCGGTGTCCATTGCAACCGTAATTCTGATTATCGGCATTGCGGTGTTCAACATGGGCTCTCCGGCGGACTACAACGCCATGACGGATGGGGGCGCCATGATTGCCATGGATGCGCCCCGGAAGATCGATGAGTTTTACCGGGCGTTTCAAAATGAAAAGACGCCCCTTGGCTCTGCGTATCTGGGGAAATTTTCCACAAGCCCCTATACCAGCCTGATTTTCGGGCCGAATGTCCGGGGGGAGTTTCTGTATTTTTACCTGAACCGTGACGGGCTGATTGGCTATGTGGGCTACTCCATGCTGGATGCTGCCATTTCAGAGCGCCTGACGGAACCCCGTTTCCCGGCGGAAGCCGATGCGGGGGAGAGCCTCGCGGGACATCTATGCTACCATTCGGACGTCTTCCTGATGCGGGAGTGGCTTCAGAAAAGTCTGGAACATTTCGTGAAAACCGGCAGGATTTTGCCCTATCAGGAAATTTCTGCCTCTCAGATTTACACCTTCAGCGAGGATTTCAAGCTGACGGGGCAGCATTTTACCGTCCAGGATACGGACGGCAATGTCCTCTACACCGTGGACGGAACGGTGCCGCTGGTGAAGCTGCGGGTGCTGGACAGCTACGACCGGGAGGTTTTCGCCATGACCAAGCAGCTGGGTCACGCGCTGGCTACATACAAGTTCTATCAGGACGGTGCAGTTTACGGCACGCTGGAAAAGCAGTTTGATCTGGTGCGGGACCGCTTCACCATGGAGGTGACGGAAGGGAAACTGGAGCTGCGGGAATACAGCGGCACCGTTGGCCACAACTACAAGGTCACGCTCAACGGCGAGATGCTGGGCGCGATCATGGACGACATGGATTTGACCGTTGAAAACGCGGTGTTCGATAACGCCTATCTGATCGTCTACCGGCCGGATAAGCTGCCGCTGCTGGTGTGCATGGCCGTGATGGCCGCCCGGGAGTTGGCGAGGGACAAAGAGGGCGCGATCACAAATCATATGTAGGAGGAAAAGAGAGATGAAAAAGGGAATTGCGCTGATTATGGCGCTGATTCTCAGCGTTTTGCTGCTGGGCTGTGAGGAAGCGGCGACCTATGCCACCGCCGACGACGCCAAGGCGGCGCTGAATGGACAGGGCGTTATCACCATCGACGGTGATTTTTCGGAACCCAATCAGGCCAGCGACATCCGTGTGAACAACGGTTTTGCCGGATTTATGCGGGAGACGGGGCTTATCAACGGTAAATGGACGATTTCGGCGAACTACGAGGAATGGTTCTACGCCAAGTACGTCACCGGCGAACCGGTGAACCACCAGGAGGGCGTCAATTCCGGCTCCACCCTGGGCTTTTATGACATGGACGACAACTGTCTCGGCTATGCCCAGGAGCGGGTGGACCCGAACTGGGACAACACCTATATCGTCTATTTCCTCGACCCGGATTTCACCCCCATCGGACTGTACGCTTCGGAGGACTGCAAGACGCTGTGGGACGACAGCGAAACCGTACTGGCCGAGGGCGATATCGACTGGAGCTATTCCAGCGATATGTGCACCGTCACCATCACCCCCACCGGCGGCAAGGATGTTCCCATCTTTGCGAAAATTGCCATGTATGTCAAATTGTACTATGAAGCGAACATGCTGAAAATGTGATTCCATGACAAATGCCCCCAATATGCACAGTAAGCGTGCATATTGGGGGCATTGTGTTTTTCAGATGCGGGTGAACTCGTAGTTCTCGAACTTTAGCTGATCGCCCACATCCACGCCAAAGGGCAGCAGCGCAATGGCGACCTCGGAGACAACGCCGGTGTCCTCGTATCTGACGTAGGCGTAATCGCCGCGAATGTCCGTGACGGTGCAGAGCATAGTGGCCCTCCTTTACCGGATGAAGTGGGTGGGGGAGACGGGGTCAAGCTCCGGCAGGCCGAATTGCGCCTTGCCGAGGGCGATGGACTTCATCAGAAAGGTCATGTTCTTGGCAAGATTCCGGACGGTGGCGATGCCCTCCAAGTCCTGCGCCGCTTCGCCGGGGGCGCGGCCGTGGACGCTGTTCCAGTAATGGCTGGACGCGACGGGCATTCCGCTGATGGTGAAATACTTGTTTAGCTCGTCAAAGGTGGCGGAGCAGCCGCCCCTGCGGGCAACTACCACGGACGCGCCGACCTTCATCCGCTTGTCGAAGCCGGTGCTGTAAAACAGCCGATCCAGAAAGGCCACCAGCGTGGCGTTGGCAGAGGCATAATAGACCGGGCTGGCCGCAACCAGACCGTCAGCTTCCCGAAACGCCTCCGCCGCTTGGTTGACCACGTCGTCAAAGACGCATTTGCCGGTCTTCCGGCAGCTTCCGCAGGCGATGCAGCCCCGGATGGGCTGATTGCCCACCTGGAGAATTTCGGTTTCGACGCCCTCTGCGGCAAAGACCTCCGCCATCTGGGAAAGGGCATAGGCCGTATTCCCCCTTGCCTTGGGGCTTCCGTTGAGCAGCAGTACCTTCATATGATTCCTCCCAATAAGTTTGGAAAACCCGTCCCCGTTACCGGGGACGGGCAGTTTTCGTTTGCGCAGAATCGGAAGTATAGGACGATTAGTCCTTGTACATCTCGACCAGCTTGTTCAGATGCTCCCAACGCTCCTTGGCGGCAGCCTCGTTCTTGGCGAACAGATCGGTTGCACGCTCGGGGAACTCGCGGGTCAGACGGCTGTAACGAGCCTCGTTCATCAGGAACTCCTGATAGCCGTCCTTCGGAGCCTTGCTGTCCAGCTGGAACTTGCCGGTGTCCTTGGAAGGATCGAAGCGGAACAGGTTCCAGTAGCCGCACTCAACGGCCTTCTTCATCTCGGCCTGGCAGTTGGTCATGCCGCCCTTGATGGAGTGCATCTCACAGGGAGCGTAGCCGATGATGATGGACGGGCCATGGTAAGCCTCGGCCTCGGTGATGGCCTTGATGGTCTGAGCGGGGTTGGCGCCCATAGCGACCTGAGCGACGTAAACATAGCCGTAGCTCATAGCGATCTCAGACAGGGACTTCTTCTTGGTCTCCTTACCGGCAGCCGCGAACTGAGCGACCTGGCCGATGTTGGAAGCCTTGGAGGCCTGTCCGCCGGTGTTGGAGTAAACCTCGGTATCGAAGACGAAGACGTTGACGTCCTTGTTCTGTGCCAGCACATGGTCAACACCGCCGAAGCCGATGTCGTATGCCCAGCCGTCGCCGCCGAAGATCCACACGGACTTCTTGGACAGGTATTCCTTCTTGGACAGGATGTCCTTCGCGGTGTCGCAGCAGACCTTGGCTTCCAGATTCTCGATCAGAGCCTTGGTAGCGGCCTTGTTGGCCTCGCCGTCGTTGTAGGTGTCCAGCCAAGCCTGGCAAGCGGCCTTGCGCTCGTCGCAGGTGGTCTTCTCCATGACTTCCTTGACCTTGTTTGCCAGGGACTCACGGATGACGGCCTGTGCGGTGTACATACCCAGACCATGCTCGGCGTTGTCCTCGAACAGGGAGTTCGCCCAAGCGGGACCACGGCCTTCCGCAGTCACGGTGTAGGGAGAGGTAGCAGCGGGACCGCCCCAGATGGAGGAGCAGCCGGTGGCGTTGGAAATGTACATCCGATCGCCGAACAGCTGGGTCACCAGACGGGCGTAGCTGGTCTCGGCGCAGCCGGCGCAGGAGCCGGAGAACTCCAGCAGGGGCTGCTTGAACTGGCTGCCCTTGACGGTATTGGTGTCCTCCACGTCGGCCTTGGGGGCCACCTTGGCCACCATGTAGTCAAAGACCTCCTGCTCGGCAGCCTGGGACTCCTGGGGCTTCATGGTCAGGGCCTTGACGGGGCAGGTGCTCACACACACGGAGCAGCCCATGCAGTCCAGCGGGGAAATGGCAATGGCAAACTTGTATACACCCTTGCCCTTGCCGGCCTTGATGTCCACGATCTTGGCCTGAGCGGGGGCGTTCTTGGCCTCCTCCTCAGTGAGGGCATAGGGCCGGATGGTGGCGTGGGGGCAGACATAGGAGCACTGGTTGCACTGGATGCACTTGGTCTGATCCCACTCGGGCACGCTGACGGCCACGCCGCGCTTCTCATAGGCGGAAGCGCCCTGGCAGAAGGTGCCGTCCTCGTGGCCGTTGGCAAAGGCGGAGACGGGCAGGCTGTCGCCGTCCATGCGGCCCACGGGCTCCATGATCTCCTTGACCATCTTCACGGTGGCGGCGTTGCCCTCCACGTGCTCGGCCACGGTCTCGTCCTTGGCGTCCTTCCAGGAGGCGGGCACCTCAAACTTGTGGAACGCGGTGGCGCCCATGTCGATGGCCTTGTGGTTCATATCCACCACGTCCTGGCCCTTCTTCAGGTAGGAGTGGGTGGCGGCGTCCTTCATGTAGCCGATGGCCTCGCTCTCGGGCATGACCTTGGCCAGAGAGAAGAAAGCAGACTGCAGGATGGTGTTGGTCCGCTTGCCCATGCCGATCTCCTTGGCAAGGT
>ENA-OWPN01001987-OWPN01001987.1-human-gut-metagenome-genome-assembly--contig:-NODE-1987-length-14615-cov-4.143544_pt1 | contig 14615 bp, 5 predicted proteins | sample MGYA00248266_ERZ651850 | MGnify/ENA primary metagenome ERZ651850 (study PRJEB26924, sample SAMEA4378296) | human gut metagenome | biome: human gut; feature: human-associated habitat; material: faeces... | reverse complement strand
AGCCAGGATGGCACTACCGCCTACATAAATACCACTCCAGTCCGGTCCGCGATGACGGATTTTCTGCGCCATTCGAAGCGCTTTGTTTCTCAATTCCTGGGATTGAGATTTGATATTGAAGATACCTACGATTCCACACATGATACTTAGTGATTAGGGGTTAGTTACTCAAATACTTGTCTATCCGTTCTGCCACTCTCCGTCCGTCCGCCAGTGCATGCACCACAAGGCTGGCACCGCGTGCCGCATCACCTGCTACGAACACATTTTCCGGAAATTCAGGCTGTTCCGGTTTCAGGAAGCCCATGGCCAGAAGCACCATATCGGCGTCTATCACTTCCTTCTTTCCGGTAGGTTTCATGGTAGGGCGTCCTCCATCCTGAGCCGGAATCCATTCCACTTCTTCCACCTCTACACCGCAGACTTTTCCATTCTTGCCAATAAACTGATTGGATGTCAGCGACCAGCGGCGCGTGCAACCTTCTTCGTGACTTGAAGTCGTCTTCAGTACAATGGGCCATTGCGGCCAAGGAGTAGCGTCATTGTGACCTACGGGAGGCTGTGGCATGATTTCAATCTGTGTCACACTCACGGCTCCCTGGCGGATACTCGTACCGATACAGTCTGATCCTGTATCACCGCCACCGATGACGAGAACCCGTTTGCCCTTGGCATTTACCAGACGGTCTTTGGAGAACGTTTCTCCATCGAGGATATGATTTTGCTGGGACAGCATTTCGAGGGCAAGATAAATACCTTTCAGTTCGCGTCCGGGGATGTTGAGGTCGCGTGCCTGCGGCGTCCCGGTACAGATGCAGTAGGCATCAAAGCCCGCGGGGAGGTTCTGTACATCTACCGTTACGCCCATTTCGAACTTGATGCCTTCGGCTTCAAGCACTCCCATCCGGCGGTCGATTACTGCCTTATCGAGTTTAAAATTAGGAATACCATAGCGCAGTAATCCGCCGGGCATGGGTTTGCTGTCAAAAAGAGTCACTTCATAGCCTTTAGCATTCAGCCGGCAGGCAGCGGAGAGTCCCGCAGGACCTGCACCGATGATGGCAACCCGCTTTCCATTACGTTCGGGTTGAATGGGCACGATGTAACCTTCGCGAAAAGCCGCTTCGGCAATAGCCGCCTCGTTTTCACGAATGGTGACAGGTGCATCACACGAAAGCTTCAGTACACATGACTTTTCGCAAAGTGCCGGACAGATGCGTCCGGTAAATTCGGGGAAGTCGTTTGTGGCAGCGAGTACTTCGTATGCTTCGCGCCATTTACCTTTATAAAGTGCATCCTGAAATTCAGGTTGCTTATTGCCCAACGGGCATGCCCAGTGACAGAAGGGTACACCGCAATCCATGCAACGTGATGCCTGGAGTTTACGTTCGTGACTGTTTAAAGTTTGCTCCACCTGACTGAAGTCGGTGATACGTTCGTGGACAGGACGGTATCCCGCTTCCTGTCTTGGTATGTTTAAGAATGCTTTTGGATCTGCCATTTTTAGATTTATGATTTATAATTTATGTTTAGATTTATGATTTATGTTTAGATTTATGATTTCAGGTTTATGATCTCTGCTTAGGCTTATACTATGGAATGCCTTTATGATACCGTCCGGCAAGTCATAAAATCATAAATCTGAAATCATAAATCTCTTAATAATCTCTCTGCATCTCTGCAATCTTCTGTTGCAGTTTCCGCATTTGCTCTTCTTGCAGTACCTTCTTGTACTCGATGGGGACTATCTGGATAAACTCATCCACATATCGGTTCCAGTCATCAAGCATAGTGCGTGCCAGGTTGGAGCCTGTATAGAGGTAGTGCTGACGGATGAGTTCGTGCAACTCCTTACGATAGGATGCTTCTTCAATGAGGCTTAGTTCCACCATTTCCATGTTACAGAAATAATCGAAGTTTCCATCCTTATTCCATACATAAGCTACACCGCCCGACATACCGGCTGCGAAGTTGCGCCCTGTTGAACCGAGGACTACCACACGACCGCCCGTCATGTACTCGCAACAATGATCGCCTACACCCTCTACTACGGCAATGGCACCGGAATTGCGGACAGCAAAACGTTCGCCTACGCGCCCATTGATGTAAACTTCACCACTGGTTGCGCCATAGAGCAAGGTGTTTCCTGCAATCGTATTCTTCTCGGCCTGGAAGTTAGAGCGTACCGGAGGCAATACGGCAATCCGTCCGCCCGAAAGGCCTTTGCCGAGGTAATCGTTCGCTTCACCTTCCAGCTTGAAGTTGACACCCGGTACAAGGAAGGCACCGAAACTTTGTCCTGCAGAACCTTTGAATTTTACGTTCAACGTATGTTCCGGCAGTCCCGCTTCACCGTACTTCGCGGCAATGGTGCCCGAAAGCATAGCTCCGCAAGCACGATCCGTATTGGCAATCATATATTCCAGTGAGATTTCTTTCTGGTTTTCCAGAGCTTCGGCAGCGGCATGCAGCATTTCAACGTCTTTTACGTGGTCGATGCCGTGTTGCTGGTCGATGGTGTGGCGGATGGCTGCACCATTATCGACGCGTGCCAGTATTTTGTCGAAACTAATTAGGGATTGCTTGGGTGATTCGTTTTCTGACTTGCGGATAATAAGATCCGTCCGTCCGATGATGTCATCCAGACGTTCTACACCGATTTCGGCGAGATACTCCCGCACTTCCTGCGCCAGGAAAGTGAAGAAGTTCACCAGGTATTCGCTGCGTCCGTGGAAGCGCCGGCGAAGTTCCTCGTTCTGCGTCGCCACACCCACAGGGCAGGTGTTCTGATGGCATTTACGCATCATGACACAACCCAGTACAATCAAAGCGCTGGTTGCAAAACCGAACTCTTCGGCACCCAGCATCGCCATCAGTACGATGTCACGACCGGTTTTCAGTTGCCCGTCCACCTGCAACATCACTTGCCCGCGCAGACCGTTCAGTACAAGAGTTTGTTGCGTTTCACTCAGTCCCAGTTCAGGAGAGATACCGGCATAGCGGATACTGGAGGCAGGAGAGGCACCCGTACCACCTTCCGCACCGGAGATGACGATAAGGTCTGCTTTTGCTTTGGCCACTCCGGCGGCAATGGTTCCTACACCGCTTTCGGCTACCAGTTTCACACTGATCTTGGCACGAGGATTTACATTCTTCAGGTCGAAGATCAACTGTGCTAGGTCTTCGATGGAATAAATGTCGTGATGGGGCGGGGGAGAAATCAATGAAATGCCGGGAATGGAATGGCGCGTTTTCGCAATCACCTGGTCTACTTTAAAGCCCGGCAACTGACCGCCTTCACCCGGTTTGGCCCCTTGTGCCACTTTGATTTGTATTTCATCGGCGTTCACCAGATACTCCGTTGTTACGCCGAAACGTCCCGAAGCTACCTGCTTGATGGCACTACGCAGACTGGTTCCGTCTTCGCGGGGCGTGAAGCGTGCGCTGTCTTCGCCGCCCTCACCTGTGTTGCTGCGTCCGTGAATCCGGTTCATGGCAATGGCCATTGCCTCATGCGCTTCTTTGCTGATAGACCCGTAACTCATGGCACCCGTCACAAAGCGGTGCATGATGCTTTCTACCGGTTCAACCTTATCTATAGAAATGGGGGCACGGCGGAAATCCAGGAAATCGCGCAGGAAGATAGGCGCTTCTTTTCTGTCTACCAGACTGGTGAATTCTTTGAACTTCTTATAGCTGCCCAAGCGTGTGGCAAGTTGCAAGGTAGAAATGGTTTCCGGGTTCCAGGCATGTTTTTCTCCGTCTTTACGGAAAGCATACAAACCGTTGTTGGGGAGTAATCCGTCTACCTGTGCGGCAAAACCTGCATCGTGGAATGCGATTGCATCGCGTGCCACTTCATCCAGCCGGATACCGCCTATTGTGGATCTCAACCCGCCGAAATAAGCATTGCTGAGCTCTTCACTCAAACCTACGGCTTCGAATATTTTCGCTCCCCGATACGAGCGGATGGTACTGATACCCATCTTACTCATGATCTTAAACAATCCCTTGCAGATGGATTTGATATATTTCTTTTCGGCTGTGGCATAATCCAACTGGATTTCTTTCTTCGCTACCAGCTTGTCGATCACGGCGAATGCCATGTAAGGGTTCAGGGCACTGGCGCCAAATCCCAGTAATAGGGCTGCGTGCATTACCTCGCGTATTTCACCGCTTTCCACGACCAATGCCGTCTGCACACGTTTACCTACCGAAATCAGGTGGTGGTGTACTGCGCTTACTGCCAGTAGGGAGGGGATGGCCGCATGAGTGGCATCCACATCACGGTCGCTCAATACAATGTAGTTCACCCCTTCGCTGACGGACTCTTCCGCTTGCTTGCAAAGTGCTGTGAGTGCTTCCTGCAATCCGGCACGCCCCTTTGCTACTTCAAACAGCAAGGGTAGTTTTACCGTTTTGAAACCTTTGTAGCGGATGTTGCAAAGAATATCCAGTTGTGCATTGCTCAGGATGGGATGGTTGAGGCGTACCATCTTACAATGGCTTTCGCTGGGTGTCAGGATGTTCATGCCCACGGCGCCGATATATTCCGTCAGTGACATTACCAGTTCCTCGCGTATCGGGTCGATAGGCGGATTGGTGACTTGTGCAAACTGTTGTCGGAAGTAATTGTACAGTAGTTGCGGCTTATCCGAAAGCACGGCAAGCGGCGTATCATTCCCCATTGAGTTGATAGGCTCGGCACCCGTGGTACACATCGGAACGATGAGCCGCTCCACATCTTCCTTGGAATAGCCGAAGGTACGCAGCATCCTCTCGTAATTCTCTACGCTATGGGGGACTTTGCGCCCGCTTTTCAGCTCATCCAGTTCGATGCGGTTCGTTGCCAGCCAACTGCGGTAAGGCTTGGCTTCGGCCAACTGTTTTTTCAATTCTCCGTCGTAGTAGATTTCGCCTTTCTCGGTATCTACCAGTAGTATCTTACCCGGTTGCAGGCGTCCCTTTTCTTTGATGTCTCCCGGTTCGAAATCCATCACGCCCACTTCGCTGGCCACTACCATCATATCGTTGTGCGTAATCAGATAGCGTGCAGGACGCAATCCGTTACGGTCGAGCATACCGCCTGCAAAACGTCCGTCGCTGAACAGCAAGGCGGCAGGGCCGTCCCACGGTTCCATCAGGATGGAGTGGTATTCATAGAATGCTTTCAGGTCTTCGCTGATGGGATTCTTTTCATTGAAAGATTCCGGCACCAGCATGGCCATGGCGTGCGGCAGGCTGAGGCCTGACATAACGAGGAATTCCAAAACATTGTCCAGTGAGGCACTGTCGCTCATTCCCGGCTGAATGATGGGGCGTATCTCCCTGATGTCGCCCAGGATGGGAGAGGAGAGCACACTTTCACGGGCTTCCATCCAACCCCGGTTGCCGCGGATGGTGTTGATTTCGCCGTTGTGAGCCAGGAGGCGGAACGGTTGTGCCAGTCCCCAGGTAGGGAAGGTGTTGGTGCTGAAGCGGGAGTGCACCAGTGCTATGCCGCTGGTGAAGTAGGGGTTTGTCAGATCGGGGAAGTAGCCTCGCAGTTGCAGTGAAGAGAGCATACCTTTGTAGATGATGTTCTTCGTGGATAGGGAGACAACGTAGAAATCTTCGTGCGTGGCAATATCGGATTTGCGTACTTTGTTTTCTATTCTTTTTCTTATGAGATAGAGTTTACGGTCGGCTGTCTCGCTTTCCGTAAATCCGGTGATGAAAATTTGTTTGATATCCGGTTCGTTGGCAAGTGCCGATTCTCCCAGAATTTCTGGACAAGTGGGCACATTGCGCAGGTGCATCAATGTCAATCCTTCTTTTTCAATCTCTTCGATGATAATACTTAAGATAGCACCCTGGTCTTTCTCATCTTTCGGCAGAAAGAGAAGACCTGTACCGTATTTCCCTTTCTCGGGAACAGGAATACCCTGCAAAAGAATAAACTCGTGCGGGATTTGCAGCAGGATGCCGGCACCGTCTCCGGTTTTGTTATCCGCACCTTCGGCGCCCCGGTGACGCATGTTCTCCAACACCTTCAATGCAGACTCTACCAGTTCGTGTGACTTGCCTCCGTGGATGTTCACTAACATACCGACACCACAAGCGTCATGCTCGTTCTCTACATCATACAAGCCCAACTGCCTGGGCTGTCGTTGATATACAGGATGTTGGCTTTCTTCCCTTCCCTGTTGTCCGGCTTTTCTCTTTGTTTCGTTGTTAAAAAGTTCTTCTTTCATCTTTTTAAGTTTACTTTATTCTGTGGTAATACCTATCATTGCTATCAAAATGTTTGGCAAAAGTATTAATTTAATTTCAAATTGGTATAATAATGCGGATTTTTGTGACTTGCAAAATATCTGTTCATTGGAGCCGTGTTTTGAATTGAAATAAAATGTATGCTTTTGTGTTTTAAATTGAAGTAAAATGTGCGATTTATATTCTGTATTGTAAGTGTACCTTTCCCTCGTTTGAGAAATTGCCATATTGCCATAATGCCAAATAGCCAAAAGGGAAGTGCATGACATTTTTTTTTGTTTCATTCTTATCCGGATATAACCAAGTCCGTACCAACTCCGTGTCAAGTCCATACCAACTCCGTACCAAGTCCGTTCCTATAGACACGGAGATGGTACGGACTTGATACAGTGTTGATATGGGATTGACATGGATTTAGTCTCTTTACCCGTTGGCAGAATTAATTTCTTTCGGATGGGTTATGAAAAATAAAAGTCCGCGTTCGTCCGCCTTGTCCGCGTCGTCCGCGTATCTATTTATTCATTACGATTTCCATTATGAACTAATCCCGCCAACAGTTTTTCTTTATCTTATTTGGCCTTTTCCTTTGGCCTTTTCCTTTGGCCTTGGCAATTTGGCTTTTTGGCAATTTGGCAACCTTGAAAAACGACACTCTTTATCGGATTGGAAGATTTTTCCGCTATCTCCTTTCAATATAAAACTAAAATTCCATTGCTTACTTTGAGATTATAAAATTATTCCTTTTGCTTTAATAAGTTTGTTTTCTTTAACTTTTTGACAAGAAAATAACTTTTTTCTATTCTTTTGATAAATAAATAGGCAAAACATTAACTTTATGTTCTCAGGTTTTTATATCTTTGCAGCGCAAAATCAAATATTAATTAGTATGTGTGGAATAGTAGGCTATATTGGTCAAAAGAAAGCCTACCCCATTCTTATCAAAGGATTGAAGCGATTAGAGTATCGCGGATATGATAGTGCAGGGGTAGCATTAATCAGTGATAACCGACAGTTGAACGTTTACAAAACGAAAGGTAAGGTTTCGGAACTGGAAACTTTCGTTACTCAAAAAGATATTTCCGGTAACATCGGAATTGCCCATACCCGTTGGGCTACGCACGGGGAACCTTGCTCCGCTAACGCCCATCCTCATTATTCCTCTTCCGAACATCTCGCTCTCATCCACAACGGCATCATCGAAAACTACGCCGTCCTTAAAGAAAAACTCCAGGCCAAAGGCTATTCATTCAAAAGCAGTACGGACACCGAAGTACTGGTGCAACTGATAGAATTCATCCAGAAATCCAAAAATACAGATTTGCTGACTGCTGTGCAATTAGCGTTGCGTGAAGTTATCGGTGCTTATGCCATTGCCGTGCTGGATAAGGACAATCCGGATGAGATTATTGCAGCACGCAAGAGTAGTCCGTTGGTGGTAGGTATCGGTGAAGATGAGTTTTTCCTGGCTTCGGATGCTACACCGATTGTGGAATATACAGATAAAGTCGTATATTTGGAAGATGAAGAGATCGCCGTCATCCGCCGCGGAGAGAAACTGAAGGTGGTGAACCTGAAAAATGTGGAATGTCCGCACGAAGTGAAGACGGTGGCGCTGAACCTGGGACAGTTGGGAAAGGGTGGTTATCCGCACTTCATGCTGAAAGAGATTTTTGAACAGCCCGATTGCATTCACGACTGTATGCGCGGACGTATCAATGTAGAAAGTACAAATGTGGTGCTTTCCGCAGTGATTGATAACAAAGACCGCCTGCTGGCAGCCAAACGTTTCATCATCGTGGCGTGCGGTACTTCCTGGCATGCGGCGCTTATTGGAAAGCATCTGATAGAAAGTCTTTGCCGCATTCCGGTGGAAGTGGAGTATGCTTCGGAATTCCGTTACCGTGATCCGGTGATAGACAGTAAGGATGTGGTGATTGCGATTTCGCAAAGTGGCGAGACGGCGGATACACTGGCAGCTGTGGAACTGGCGCGGAGTCGTGGGGCATTTATCTATGGCATCTGTAATGCGATTGGTTCGTCTATTCCGAGGGCTACGCATACGGGTTCTTATATCCACGTAGGTCCCGAAATCGGAGTAGCTTCCACCAAAGCGTTTACGGGACAGGTGACAGTGCTCACCATGCTGGCGCTGACGCTTGCCAAGGAGAAGAATACGATAGATGAGGGGCAATTCCTTGCCATTGTGCAGGAGCTGAACCGCATTCCTGATAAGATGAAAGAAGTGCTGAAGCTGAATGGCAGCATTGCAGAGCTTTCCAAGATCTTCACGTATGCGCATAACTTTATCTATCTGGGACGCGGATATTCGTATCCCGTAGCCCTGGAAGGTGCGTTGAAGCTGAAAGAAATCTCTTATATCCATGCCGAGGGTTATCCGGCTGCTGAAATGAAGCACGGGCCTATCGCACTGGTAGATGCTGAAATGCCGGTGGTAGTGATTGCTACACAGAACGGGCTTTATGAGAAAGTATTGAGTAACATACAGGAAATCAAGGCGCGTAAGGGCAAAGTGATTGCCCTGGTGACAAAAGGGGATACGGTTATCAGCAAGATTGCCGATACTTGTATCGAGTTGCCGGAAACAATCGAGTGCCTCGACCCGTTAATTACTACAGTACCGTTGCAGTTACTGGCCTATCATATCGCAGTATGCAAAGGGATGGATGTGGATCAGCCGAGAAACTTGGCGAAGAGCGTCACAGTGGAATAAAGCGGGTAATACGAAATAAATAGTAAACGATAAATTGTACTTTGTACATTGTAAATTGTAAATGAACTGATGGAAGAACTGAAGCATGAATGTGGCGTTGCCATGATACGCCTGCTGAAACCTCTGGAATACTATGAACAGAAGTACGGCACATGGATGTACGGTTTGAACAAACTCTATCTTCTGATGGAGAAACAGCACAACCGCGGACAAGAGGGCGCCGGTATGGCTTGTGTAAAGCTGGAAGCAAATCCCGGTGAGGAGTATATGTTCCGTGAGCGTGCACTCGGTTCGGGTGCCATTACCGAGATATTCGGTACGGTGCAGAGTAACTTTAAGGATCTGACAAAAGAGCAGCTTCATGATGCGGATTATGCTAAGAAGTACCTTCCTTTTGCGGGCGAGGCTTACATGGGGCACTTGCGCTATTCCACTACCGGAAAGAGCGGCATTTCCTATGTGCACCCTTTCCTGAGGCGTAACAACTGGCGGGCTAAGAATCTCGCTCTTTGCGGCAATTTCAACATGACGAACGTGGATGAGATCTTTGCACGTATCACTGCTATCGGCCAGCATCCACGGAAGTATGCCGATACGTACATCATGCTGGAACAAGTGGGACACCGTCTCGACCGTGAAGTGGAGCGCCTCTTCAATCTTGCCGAAGCGGAAGGATTGACAGGCATGGGCGTGACTCACTATATAGAAGATCATATGGACCTGGCAAACGTGCTGCGTACTTCGAGCAAGGAGTGGGACGGGGGCTATGTGATATGCGGACTGACGGGAAGCGGTGAATCGTTTGCCGTGCGCGATCCGTGGGGAATCCGCCCCGCATTCTGGTATCAGGATGATGAAGTGGCAGTGCTTGCCAGCGAACGTCCTGTGATACAAACCGCTTTCAATGTGCCGGCAGCCAGCATTAAGGAATTGATGCCCGGACAAGCCTTGCTGATTAACAAGACAGGCAAGCTGCGCACCACCCAAATCAATAAAGTACGCGAGGTGAAACCCTGTTCTTTCGAACGTATTTATTTCTCACGAGGCAGTGATGTGGATATTTACAGAGAACGTAAACTATTGGGTGAGAAACTGATACCTAACATCTTGAAAGCCATCAATAAAGACCTTGACCATACTGTGTTTTCCTTTATTCCGAATACAGCGGAAGTTGCTTTCTACGGCATGTTGCAGGGATTGGATGATTATCTGAATGAAGAGAAAGTGCAACAGATCGCTTCCTTGGGACATAGTCCCAGTCTGGAGGAGCTGGAACAGATACTTTCCCGCCGTATCCGCAGCGAAAAGGTAGCCATCAAGGATATCAAACTGCGCACGTTTATTGCAGAAGGAAACAGCCGCAATGACTTGGCTGCGCACGTGTATGATATCACCTATGGTAGTCTGGTGCCGGGTGTGGACAATCTTGTCATTATCGACGACTCCATTGTGCGCGGAACCACTCTGAAACAGAGTATCATCGGTATTCTCGACCGTCTGGGCCCCAAGAAGATTGTGATTGTTTCTTCTTCCCCGCAGGTACGTTATCCTGATTATTACGGCATCGACATGGCAAAGATGAGTGAATTCATTGCTTTCAAAGCGGCTATCGAGTTGCTGAAAGACCGGGATATGAAAGATGTGATTGCCGCTGCCTACCGCAAATCGAAAGACCAGGTAGGACTGCCGAAGGAGCAAATGGTGAACTATGTGAAGGATATCTATGCACCTTTCACTGACGAGGAAATCTCCGCCAAGATGGTGGAACTGCTGACACCTGCCGGAACAAAGGCGAAGGTGGAAATCGTATACCAACCGTTGGAGGGGCTGCATGAGGCTTGTCCCAATCATCGGGGAGACTGGTATTTCAGCGGTGATTATCCTACGCCGGGCGGGGTGAAGATGCTGAATAATGCCTTTATTGACTATATAGAACAAGTATATCAATTTTAACGAAATAGTGTTTAGTGATAAGTGATTAACGTTAATCACTTATCACTAAACACTAATCACTAACTAACATGAGAAATGTAACTCTTATCCTCGACGACGGGAGCCGCTTCCACGGCAAGTCGTTTGGCTACGAAAAGCCGGTAGCGGGAGAGGTGGTTTTCAACACAGCTATGACGGGGTATCCCGAGAGCTTGACTGACCCCTCGTATGCCGGACAGTTGATGACGCTCACTTATCCGTTGGTGGGCAATTATGGTGTGCCGCCTTTCACTATCGAACCGAATGGACTGGCTACCTTTATGGAAAGCGAACGTATCCATGCGGAAGCCATTATTGTAAGTGATTATAGTGAAGACTTTAGCCATTGGAACGCTGTGGAAAGCCTTGCTGATTGGCTGAAGCGCGAACAGGTGCCGGGCATCACAGGTATCGATACACGTGAGCTGACAAAGGTGCTCCGCGAACATGGCGTGATGATGGGGAAGATTGTTTTTGATGATGAACCGGAGAATGTGCCCGATGCCGTGTATGCGGGAGTGAATTATGTGGATAAGGTGAGTTGCAAGGAGATAATCCGGTACAACGAAGGTGCGGGTAAGAAGAAAGTAGTCCTGGTGGATTGTGGAGTGAAGACTAATATTCTTCGCTGTCTGCTGAAGCGTGATGTGGAAGTCATCCGTGTGCCTTGGGATTATGATTATAATGAACTGGAGTTCGACGGACTTTTCATCAGTAACGGCCCGGGTGATCCGGATACCTGTGATGCTGCGGTGCAGAACATCCGCCGGGCAATGAAGAATGAAAAACTACCTATCTTCGGTATCTGCATGGGAAATCAGTTGCTGAGCAAGGCAGGAGGAGCAAAGATATACAAGCTGAAATATGGTCATCGCAGTCACAACCAGCCGGTGCGTATGGTGGGCACGGAACGTTGCTTCATCACTTCGCAGAATCATGGTTATGCAGTGGACAACACTACGCTGACGGAAGATTGGGAACCGCTGTTCATCAATATGAACGACGGGTCTAATGAGGGCATTAAACATAAACGGAATCCCTGGTTCTCTGCACAATTTCATCCGGAAGCTGCCAGCGGGCCGACGGATACGGAGTTTTTGTTTGATGAGTTCGTGAAACTGCTGTAATCACCTATAAATGTACAATAAATGAAAGAAAACAATATAAAGAAAGTCCTGCTACTCGGTTCCGGTGCACTGAAAATCGGCGAGGCAGGTGAGTTCGACTACTCCGGCAGCCAGGCACTCAAAGCCTTGAAAGAAGAAGGTATCTACACCGTTCTTATCAACCCGAATATCGCTACTGTGCAGACTTCGGAAGGCGTTGCCGACCAGATTTATTTCCTGCCTGTCACTCCTTATTTTGTAGAGAAAGTCATCGAAAAAGAACGTCCGGACGGCGTTATGCTCGCCTTTGGTGGACAAACGGCATTGAACTGTGGTGTTGCCCTCTACAAAGACGGAATTTTTGAGAAATATGGTGTAAAAGTTCTCGGTACTCCCGTACAAGCCATTATCGATACGGAAGACCGTGAGATTTTCGTGCATAAGCTGAATGAAATCGATGTAAAGACTATCAAAAGCGAAGCCGTAGAAAATGCCATTGATGCCCGTCGTGCTGCTGCCGAATTGGGTTATCCGGTGATTGTCCGCGCTGCATACGCGCTTGGCGGACTGGGTTCCGGCTTCTGTGACAATGAAGAAGAACTGGATGTGTTGGTTGAGAAAGCTTTCTCCTTCTCCCCACAGGTGCTTGTGGAAAAATCCTTGCGTGGATGGAAAGAAGTGGAGTATGAGGTGGTGCGTGACCGCTTTGACAACTGTATCACCGTCTGTAACATGGAGAACTTCGACCCGCTGGGTATCCATACGGGAGAGTCCATTGTTATCGCTCCGTCTCAGACGCTCAGTAACTCCGATTATCATAAGTTGCGCGAACTTGCTATCCGTATCATTCGCCATATCGGTATTGTAGGAGAATGTAATGTGCAGTATGCTTATGATCCTGAAAGTGAAGATTATAGAGTGATTGAAGTAAATGCCCGCTTGAGCCGTTCTTCTGCTCTGGCTTCTAAAGCTACGGGGTATCCGCTTGCTTTCGTTGCAGCAAAACTCGGTCTTGGCTACGGATTGTTCGACCTGAAGAATTCTGTAACGAAAACCACAAGTGCTTTCTTTGAACCTGCATTGGATTATGTGGTCTGTAAAATACCCCGTTGGGACTTGGGTAAGTTCCATGGTGTAGATAAGGAACTGGGTTCCAGCATGAAGTCAGTAGGCGAAGTGATGGCTATCGGTCGTACTTTTGAAGAAGCCATTCAGAAAGGTCTGCGTATGATAGGACAGGGGATGCATGGTTTCGTGGAAAATAAGGAACTTGTTATCTCTGATATAGACAAGGCGCTCCGTGAACCGACGGACAAGCGTATCTTCGTCATATCCAAAGCTTTCCGTGCCGGATATACCGTTGATCAGGTGCACGAACTGACGAAGATCGATAAGTGGTTCCTGGAGAAGCTGATGAACATAATGAACACCAGCAAAGAGTTGGAACAGTGGAGTAAGAACCACAAACAGATAGCCGATCTGCCTTTGGAATTGCTGAAAAAAGCCAAGGTACAAGGTTTCTCCGATTTCCAGATAGCTCGCGCCATCGGTTATGAAGGAGACATGGAAGACGGTATCCTCTATGTACGCAATCATCGTAAGAGCGTCGGCATTGTCCCTGTGGTGAAGCAAATAGACACTCTTGCTGCCGAATATCCTGCACAGACTAATTACCTGTATCTGACGTATAGTGGCATCGCTAATGATGTTCATTATCTCGGCGACCGTAAATCTATTGTTGTACTTGGTTCCGGTGCGTACCGTATCGGGTCTTCCGTAGAGTTTGACTGGTGCGGTGTACAGGCACTGAATACCATCCGTAAAGAAGGGTATCGCAGCGTTATGATCAACTATAATCCCGAAACCGTATCTACGGACTATGATATGTGCGACCGCCTCTACTTCGACGAACTTACCTTCGAACGGGTAATGGATATCCTTGAACTGGAAAATCCGCACGGGGTGATTGTTTCTACCGGTGGTCAGATACCGAATAACCTTGCCCTGCGTCTGGATGCGCAGAAGGTGCCTATACTCGGTACTTCCGCCAAAAGCATTGACAATGCCGAAGACCGTGAGAAGTTCTCTGCCATGCTGGACCGTATCGGCGTAGACCAGCCTCGCTGGCGCGAGCTTACGAGCATGGACGACATCAACGAGTTTGTGGAAGAAGTAGGTTTCCCGGTGCTTGTGCGTCCGTCATACGTGCTTTCAGGTGCTGCAATGAACGTTTGTTCCAATCAGGAAGAACTGGAACGCTTCCTGCAACTTGCGGCCAATGTATCGAAGAAGCATCCGGTGGTTGTCAGCCAGTTCATTGAACATGCCAAGGAGGTGGAGATGGATGCGGTGGCACAGAATGGAGAAATTGTGGCATACGCTATCTCTGAACATATTGAGTTTGCCGGGGTACATTCGGGTGATGCTACGATTCAATTTCCGCCTCAGAAGCTTTATGTGGAGACGGTACGCCGCATTAAGCGTATCAGTCGTGAGATTGCACGCGAACTGAATATCTCCGGTCCGTTCAATATCCAGTATCTGGCCCGTGAGAA
>ENA-OWPN01001981-OWPN01001981.1-human-gut-metagenome-genome-assembly--contig:-NODE-1981-length-14705-cov-2.453242_pt1 | contig 14705 bp, 17 predicted proteins | sample MGYA00248266_ERZ651850 | MGnify/ENA primary metagenome ERZ651850 (study PRJEB26924, sample SAMEA4378296) | human gut metagenome | biome: human gut; feature: human-associated habitat; material: faeces... | reverse complement strand
AGCAGCCCATGACCATTGGCTGTTCTTTGCCATTTTCATCAAGATAGGTCGCTTTTAAAGCCGAGCTGTATTTGGTAAACAGTTTAAAGACCTGACCAACTTCAATGCCGCGGGCCTTGCTCACTTCGCCGCCGCAATGCGGGCATGGGTCACCTTCCTGAATAAGACGGATATCTGCTACATGGGTAGGCGTGAAATCACGTCCCGGATTGACATTGATAAAATGATAGCCCTCTTTGTTAGCTCCACAACAAACATTATGCATTTTCATAACGGTAGCGTCAACTATCACCATAACTTTTTTATTATCAATACCAACAGGGCCCATATAGCCGCCGACAGTACCTGCCTCAGCCAGCTGCTCCTCTGTTGCCATTTCCAGATCGATAACGCCGCAGGTATTGATTACTTTGATTTCGTTGACCTCATGGTCACCGCGTACAAAACAAAGGATCAGTCCTTTTTCACTGTTATAAGCAACTGCTTTAACCGAATGATCAACAGGCAGTTTCAAATAAGCGCAGACATCGGCAATAGTTTTGCAGTCCGGAGTTACTACCTCTTCTTTGTCCAGCAGTGCTTCTTCCGCCGCTTCCAGCGGGAACAGCTCTGCTTTTTCAACATTGGCAGCATAATTACAGCTGTTGCAGAAAACGATCTCCGCTTCACCGCTGTCAGCAATTACCATGAATTCATGGGAACCACTGCCGCCGATAGCGCCGGAATCAGCTTCAACCGGGCGGAAATTCAGCCCGCAGCGGGTAAAGATATTGGTGTAAGCATCATACATATCCTGATAGGACTTATCAAGACCAGCTTCGTCACGGTCAAAGGAATAGGCATCTTTCATAATAAATTCACGACCGCGCATCAAACCAAAACGGGGGCGGCGTTCATCACGATATTTATTCTGGATCTGGTAAACACTCAGCGGCAGCTGGCGATAAGAGCGCACATCGCCGCGAATCAAAGTAGTTACCATTTCTTCATGTGTAGGGCCAAGACAGAAGCAGCGATTATGACGATCCTGCAGTCTGAACATTTCCGCACCATATACGTCCCAACGTCCGCTTTCCTGCCAGATCTCGGCCGGCTGTACGATCGGCATCAAAAGCTCCTGCGAGCCTTTGGCATCCATTTCCTCTCGTACTATTCTTTCTATTTTTTTCAATACACGCCAGGCAAGCGGCAGATAAGTATAAATACCTCCAGCGGCCTTACGCATAAAACCGGCGCGCAGCATCAATTGGTGACTAACAACCTCCGCCTCTGCAGGTACCTCACGCAAAGTAGGAGCATACAGTTTGGAAACTCGCATTATTTCATCTTCCTCTCAACCAAAATTTTCTTGATTTCATCAAATAGCTCGTCAACGATTTTATCCTCGCTGACTTTTTTTATGATCTCGCCCTTACGGAACAACAGTCCTTCGCCAATACCGCCGGCAATACCAATGTCGGCTTCCCGGGCTTCGCCCGGTCCGTTGACCACGCAGCCCATAACTGCGACCGTGATCGGCTCTGCTATTTCGTCTAAACGGCGTTCGACCTCTAAAGCAAGCTTCTCCAGATTGATTCTGGTCCTGCCGCAGGTCGGGCAGGAAATCAAAGTTGGGCCATATTCTCTAAGTCCCAGCGCTTTTAAAATATTGTAGGCAACCTTCACTTCATTAACAGGATCACCAGTGAGCGAAACGCGGATCGTATCGCCGATCCCTTCCGCCAGCAGTGTACCTATGCCGACTGCCGATTTGATGATACCTGAATTGACAGTGCCGGCCTCAGTGATCCCCACATGCAGCGGATAATCGCACTGAGCAGCCAAAAGCCTGTAAGCCGCGATCGTTAACGGTACGTCATGTGCTTTCAAAGAAATCTTGATATTACGGTAATCCAGCTCTTCTAAAATACGGATATGCCGCCAGGCAGCTTCTACCAATGCTTCCGCTGTTGGATGCCCATATTTTCCCAATAAATCCTTTGGCAGCGAACCGGCATTGACGCCGATGCGGATAGGTATATTTTTCACTCTGGCTGCAGCCACTACCGCTTCCACCTTTTCCCTGCCGCCGATATTGCCCGGATTTAAACGCAGTCCGTTGACACCTGCTTCTATAGCCGCCAAAGCAAGTTTGTAATCAAAATGAATATCAGCTATTACCGGGATCGGACTTTGGGCAGTTATTTCCCGCAAAGCCTGCGTTGCAGCCATATCAGGCACTGCGCAACGAATAATATCACAACCGGCTGCCGCCAGCTCCCTGATCTGTTTCAAGGTAGCAGCAGCGTCATCTGTGCGCGTATTCGTCATCGACTGTACTGAAACAGGAGCATCGCCGCCAATAAATACCGATCCTAACTGTAATTGTCTGGTTATTCTGCGCTTCATAAAGACACCTCTTTATTTTATCGGCTGATGTCGTTAAACACCGCCAAAACAGTAATGCTGAGAATGATCGCCACACCCACCATCTGAATGGCATTGGTCGCACGTGCGCCTAAAGGCTTGCCGCGTACCGCTTCCAAGAGCAGCAAAGCAAAATGCCCGCCGTCCAAAGCCGGTAATGGCAATAAATTGATCACACCTAAATTGATACTCAGAAAAGCAATAAAATTGAGGAGCGGCAGCATACCCTGATGCGCCATCTCGCCTGCCATCTTCGCCACGCCGATAGGTCCGGCAACATCGGCAGGAGCAGCCCCGGTAATGATTTTCTGTAAGCCATCAATCATTGCAAAAATAATATGCTTGGTATAACCGGCACCCATAGCAGCAGCTTCCGCTACGCCGGGCTGATAATGCTCGTATTTGGGTGATATACCGATCAACGGCCTGCCGTACTGCGCGTCATAAGCCGGCACCATTTGATAGTTTTTCACTTCACCCTGATGCTCTGCCGTAACAGTGATCTCTTTATCGGGATATTTCTGCAAAGTAACTACCAGATCATTCCAAGTAACAATCTTCTCACCATTGATGGAAATGATCCTGTCTCCAACCTGCAGCCCGGCCTTTGCCGCCGCTTTATCTGCCATGATCGTACCTAAAACAGGCTGATCGACCGGTTTTTGAATACCGTTAATCATAAAAATACTGAAAAATAAAATTACCGGCAGCAAAAAATTCATCAGCGAACCTGCCAAAATGACCAGCATTCTGGCGGGAATGGATTTTGATTTAAACGAATCCTCAGTGGCAGGCTCATCCGGGTCCATCCCGGCTATTTTATTATATCCGCCTAAAGGGATGATCCTTAAGCTATATAAGGTTTCTCCAACTTTTTTCTGAAAAATGTTAGGCCCGAAACCAATGGCAAACTCGTCCACGCGCATACCTGTCATCTTTGCCGTAATAAAGTGGCCGAATTCATGTACGGTAATCAAAACACCAAAAACAAAAATAGCCGCTAAAATAGTTGTCATGTCCGAGTTCCCCCTCCCATTACAAGTTTTGTAAGATTTCTCTGGTCAGCCTGCGGGTTTCAGCATCTGTCTGCTCGATATCCTCAATAGCAGGCTGCAATATATTCTGATGTCCGGCAACGATTTTTTCGATAGTCAGCGGAATATCAAGATATTTGATCTTATTATCTAAAAATGCGTACACAGCTTCTTCATTAGCAGCATTGAAAGCACAGGGCAAGGTACCGCCGGCTTTGCCGCATTCGATCGCCAACTTCAGTGCCGGGAAGGCTTCCAGATCAGGAGCTTCAAACGTCAACTGTCCCGCTTTAACCAGATCCAGCTGCCCGAAAGCGTTAGCAAAACGCTCTGGGTAAGAAAACGCGTACTGGATCGGCAGCCGCATATCAGGCAGCCCCAGCTGCGCCAAAACCGAGCCATCCTGATATTCCACCAGGGAATGGATCACACTTTGCGGATGCACTACCACATCGATTTTTTCATAAGGCATAGCAAAAAGCCAATGCGCCTCAATCACTTCCAACCCTTTATTAGCAAGAGTAGAAGAATCAACTGTTATTTTTCTGCCCATACTCCAGTTAGGATGTTTCAGGCACTGTTCTAAAGTCACATCTGCAAGCTCGACTTTGCTTCTGCCGCGAAAAGGTCCGCCCGAAGCAGTGATCAGTAAACGTTTGACTTCCTGATGTTTACCGCCTGCCAAAGCCTGGAAAATAGCGCTGTGCTCACTGTCGACCGGCAATAAACTGACCTTATGCCTGGCTACAGCATCCATAACGATACTGCCGGCAGCGACCAGCGTTTCCTTATTAGCCAAAGCAATGTTTTTGCCATGTTCAATAGCGGCCAGTGTAGGACGCAGGCCTGCATAACCGACCATTGAAGCTAAAACTGTATCGACTTCGCTGAAAGTAGCAGCTTCCAGCAGGCCAGCTTCGCCAGCCAGGATCTTCGTCTTGCCGGTATAGCGTTTTTTCAGTCTCGCTGCAGCAGCTTCATCCGACAACGCCGCAATATCAGGCTGAAAAATATTGATCTGCTCTTCTAACAAAACATCACTTGTATGAGCGGCCAGCGCTCTGATTTTTATTTTATCAGGATTGGCAGCCGCAACCTCTAACGTCTGTTTACCAATGGACCCGGTACTGCCAAGCACAGAAATGTTTTTCATTTTCAAGCCTCCGAATCATATAATCAATGTGTTCTAGTCAGTAAAACCGAAAACACCAAAACATAATAACCAAGCGGTATGGCAAACAACAAGCTGTCGCAGCGGTCTAAAACTCCGCCATGCCCCGGAAAGATCTTACCTGAATCTTTAACGCCAAAAGAACGTTTTAAAATAGACTCTACCAAATCCCCCAGCGGTGCAAAAACAGCTACACATAAACCTAAAGCAGCCGCCTGTAATACGGCCATATCCAGCACCTGCACTCCCAGATAAACCATTACTGCCAGACAGCCGATAAATCCAGCCACGGCACCTTCTACAGATTTATTAGGGCTGACATTGGGGCATAATTTACGTTTGCCGACCGCACAGCCGACAAAATAGGCAAAAGTATCACTGGCCCAGGTTCCAAGCATGATCAGCCAGAAAAAACATTCGCCGCCTTCTAAAACAAACGACCCCAGAACTACCGGTTCAAAGGGAAGCTGCCGCAGCAGGCCGAAGTGGAAAAACAGAATGCCGATATACAAAACCGCCATTACCGATAAACCTACATTCTCAACCAGGTTGCCCTTGCAGTGCTTATGTAAGCCCTCCAGCAAAATGGCAATGATCGTGACGACCAAAAAGAGCGGCAGTGAATACAAGGTATAAATAGAATCATCCAGATACATCAAACTGCCTACCAGCACCAAAGTCATGAGACCGGAGGAAAAATAAAAAACATTATAGCCTTTGTTTTTAGCCATATTATAAAATTCCAGCCAGCCGATAGCCGCCAGCACAAATACTGCGGCATTAAAAAGCATACCGCCGCTGTGCAGCAGCCAGACTACTATCGGAATCCCTACCAAACCTGTCAAAATACGAGTCAACATATCTTTGCACCTGCTTAATTTATTTTGTCACCAACCCGCCGAAGCGGCGTTCGCGCCCCTGATATTCCCTGATCGCCTGCAAAAACATCTCAGGAGTAAAAGCAGGCCAATATGCATCCGTAGTCCAAATTTCCGCATAGGCGATTTGCCACATCATAAAATTACTGATACGGTTGTCTCCGCCCGGTCTGATCAAAAGGTCAGGCGCCGGCAGCCCTGCCGTATAAAGATAATTTTCAAAAGTTCCTGCCTGTATATCTTCTACCTTCAGCAGGCCTTTTTCTGTATCTGCCGCAATACGCTGTACTGCCTGCAAAATTTCAGCCTGACCGCCGTAGTTTATTGCCAAGTTTAAAATAATACCGGTATTGTTTTTAGTTGCTGCTACAGCATGATCCATTTTCTGTTTTACAACTTCCGGCAAACCATCACGCGAGCCCATAAAACGAACCTGAACGTTGTTTTGATTAAATTCTTCGATCTCACTGGTCAGATAACGGCTTAACAGCTCCATAATGAAACTGACCTCTGTAACAGGCCGTTTCCAGTTTTCCGTTGAAAAAGCATAAGCACTGATAACTTTAACGCCGATCTTATCGGCAGTTTTAACAATAGTCTTTAAGGTTTCAGCTCCAGCCTGGTGTCCAAAGGTACGCACTTTTCCCTGCGCTTTGGCCCAGCGGCCGTTACCGTCCATAATAATTGCTATATGCTGCGGCACGTTTTCTAAATCAATGCCGTCAATATCGATATTTACGTCGGGGTTTGTATTCTTCTTGATTTTGAACAAGCTGTTAAACACAAGCACACCAACCCTTCCCTGGGATAAATAAAACTGACAGACCCCCTCTGAGAGGGGGCCTTGCAGTCCTAAAAACTTAAAATCAAGGTTGTTTAATAGCACCTACAGGGCAAACACCAGCGCAAGCGCCGCATTCCACACACTCTTCACCGATTTCATATTTACCGTCAGCTTCTTTGATAGCACCTACGGGGCAGGTAGAAGCGCAGGAACCGCAACCGATACATTCTTCTCTATTGATTGACAATGCCATTCTCCAGCACCTCCTTTCTGTATCTTTTTACTGTTACAAGAGCTACTTTATTGTCAGACAGCAAACTCTGCCTAACTACATATTCAACAGCTATCTTCTCCGCCATAACTTCGTTTTGCCGGCGCGGCGGCTGCGTAACTGCAACCGTATATCCGATCCCGGCAGCTTCCAGTCTGGCAATAGCTTCTGCCAAAGGCAGCGCCAACACATCAGGTATCAGCATCAGATCTCCATAACTTCTTTCTCTTTATTGGCCATGATAGTGTCGATTTCCTTGATGATCTTATCCGTCATCTTCTGAATATCTTCAGTACCTTTTTTAGCTTCATCCTCAGTGATCTCTTTGGCTTTTTCAGCCTTTTTCACAGCATCGTTAGCGTCACGGCGCAGGTTACGTATGACAACACGTGCATCTTCGGATTTTTTATGCACAGTTTTGACGATCTCCTTACGACGTTCTTCCGTCAGCTGAGGCAGATTTAAACGGATCACAGAACCATCGCTGTTAGGGTTCAGTCCCAGGTCAGATTTCATGATCGCTCTTTCAATATCTTTCAGAAGATTCTTCTCCCAGGGCTGAATAATGATCATTCGCGGTTCCGGGACCGTAACGCTTGCCACCTGGTTGACAGGCGTCGGCGTACCGTAGTAATCTACCATAACCTTTTCCAGCAAGGCCGGAGTAGCGCGTCCCGCACGAACGGAAGCAAGATCGACGCGCAATACGTCAGTAGTTTTGTGCATTTTACCTTCTGCTAATTCAATAATTTCTTTTACTGTTGCCATGATTATTTCCCTCCCACCAGGGTACCGATCTCTTCGCCTAAGGCAGCACGCAAAATGTTACCCGGTTTATCAATATTAAATACTACGATAGGAATTTTATTATCCATGCACAGGCTGATCGCCGTAGAATCCATTACGCTCAATTTCCTTTGAATAACTTCAAGATAATCAAGCTTCTCAAACATCACCGCATCTTTATTTTTAGCCGGATCACAATCATAAACACCGTCAACGCCTTTTTTAGCCATTAAAATCGCATCGGCTTCCACCTCAGCCGCTCTTAAAGCAGCCGTAGTATCTGTTGAAAAGTAAGGATTACCCGTACCAGCGGCAAAAATAACTACACGCTCTTTTTCCATATGACGTATCGCACGTCTGCGAATATACGTTTCCGCGATCTGCCGCATCTCGATCGCTGTCTGTACACGGGTCGGAACTCCTAAAGTTTCCAAAGCATCCTGCAGCGCCAAAGAATTGATGACTGTAGCCAGCATCCCCATATAATCTGCAGTAGCGCGGTCCATACCTTTCGAGCTTCCCGATAAACCACGCCAGATGTTGCCACCGCCGTTGACAATAGCGACTTCTAAACCACATTCCGTAACATCTTTGATTTGTGAAGCAATGGATTCAACTGTTTCCGGGTCAATACCAAACCCTTTATCACCTGCTAAAGCTTCACCGCTCAATTTTAAAATGACACGCTTGTACTTTGATTTCTCCGCCACTTCCACGACCTCCTATTTTCTGCAACTCTATATCCTATTTCATATTCTACATTGTACCAATATTTCCTCTTTTTTACCTTGAGTTTTTTGTGAATTACAGCCATTCGGGCAAAAAATAAGAGAACACCGAAGTGTTCTCTTATGCGGTTTCTCATTATTTTACAAAAGACATAACTTCTTCTGCAAAGTTTTCTTCTTTTTTCTCAATGCCTTCGCCCAATTGATAACGGGAGAAACGGCGGATAGAGATGTTCTCACCGATTTTTGCAATGGATTCGGTGATCAGATCAGAAATAGTTTTATCGGGATCTTTAACGAAAGGCTGTTCCATCAGGCATACTTCTTTGTAGTATTTTTCGATACGGCCTGCAACCATTTTTTCAATGATTTTTTCAGGTTTGCCTTCGTTGCGAGCCTGTTCAGCCAAAACAGCCTGTTCATGCTCAAGCTCAGCAGTAGGAACTTCTTCGCGTTTGAGGTAAGACGGATTGGTTGCAGCAATGTGCATAGCAATGTCTTTTACCAATTCTTTGAAAGCATCAGTTTTAGCAACAAAGTCAGTTTCGCAGTTGACTTCTACCAAAACGCCGATACGTCCGCCGCCATGGATATAAGCTTCAACTAAACCTTCAGCAGCTACACGGCCAGCTTTTTTAGCGGCGGCAGCCAGGCCTTTTTCACGCAGGAAGTCGATCGCTTTTTCAAGATCGCCATCGGTTGCGCTCAAAGCTTTTTTGCAGTCCATCATACCTGCGCCAGTACGTTCGCGCAGCTCTTTTACTAATGCAGCAGTAATTTCAGCCATTTATTCGTCCTCCAGTATTTGATTATTATTCAGCGTCTTCAGCAACTTCTTCAGCTGCGGGAGCTTCTTCCATCTGCATACCCTGACGGCCTTCCAAAACAGCGTCAGCCATTTTTGCAGTCAGAAGTTTTACAGCACGGATAGCGTCATCGTTAGCCGGGATCACATGATCGATAACGTCAGGATCGCAGTTGGTGTCAACAGTAGCAACGATAGGAATGTTCAGTTTGCGTGCTTCGAGCACAGCAATATTTTCTTTGCGGGGGTCAACAATAAAGAGCGCGCCCGGCAATTTTTTCATGTCTTTGATACCGCCAAGATATTTGTTCAGTTTTTCCATCTCATGACGGAGACCAAGCACTTCTTTTTTAGTCAGTACGTCGAAAGTTCCGTCAGCTTCCATAGCTTCCAGTTTACGCAGACGGCTGATACGGGTCTGGATAGTTTTGAAGTTAGTCAGCATACCGCCCAGCCAACGTTCGTTGACATAGAACATGTTGCAGCGTAAAGCTTCTTCACGCATAGCTTCCTGAGCCTGTTTTTTAGTGCCTACGAACAAAATGTTTTCGCCGCGGGCAGCAACATCGCGCAGGAAATTGTAGCATTCTTCAACTTTTTTAACGGTTTTTTGCAGGTCGATGATGTAGATGCCGTTTCTTTCAGTGAAAATGTACGGAGCCATCTTAGGGTTCCAGCGACGGGTTTGGTGACCGAAATGAACACCAGCTTCAAGTAATTGTTTCATGGAAATAATAGCCATTTTTATTTGCCTCCTGTTTTTTCCTCCGCAGAAATCGTCTCTAACCCTCACCGCAAGCGGACAGCGGGCGATCATTCTGCGTGTGTATTTTTACACCGTGTGATATTATATCATAGTTACGCCCTCTGCACAAGTTTTTCTTAATAAATAACTGCAAAACCTGTTTAATCCTTTACACTTAACATGTATACAAAATATTTTAACAATTAAACTTGCAAGCGATATGCAGATGTGTTAGATTGAGTTTGTTTATTATTAGTATTATATATGAAAGGTGGAATGACTTCCATGAGCTTCAACATCGACAAAATGATCTCCCCCTTTATTAAAGCCCTTCCGCCGTCCGGATTGGCAAAATTTCTGGAAATCACAGCCAACAACCCTGACATTGTGCCGCTCAGCGTCGGCGAGCCTGATTTCGATATTCCGGATAAAGTGCGCGAAGCCTGCATCGACAGCCTGAAAGCAGGTAAAAGCAACTACACCTCTACTCTGGGAATGCTGGAGCTGCGCGAAGTGATCGCCGCTGATACCCTCAAAAATTACGGCGTGCAATATGACCCTAAAACTGAAATCATGGTCACTGTAGGCGTCAGCGAAGCCTTAGACGTCGTTATCCGCACGATCATGGTGCCGGGCGGCGAGATCATTATTCCTGAACCATGCTACGTTGCCAATAAAGCCTGCATAATTTTGGCCGGCGGCAAACCAGTGCCAGTAGAAACAAAACTGGAAAACGGCTTCGTACCTGCCATAGCAGACCTGGAAAAAGCTGTAACCGATAAAACCCGCGCTATCCTGCTGGGTTATCCCAACAACCCTACTGGCGCGATCATGAGTAAAGAACAGATCAAAGCCATTGGTGACTGGGCCGTAAAACATGATCTTATGATCATTTCCGACGAACTTTATGCCCACCTGACTTACGGCGGCAAAAAGCACACCATGTTTACTGCTTTCCCTGAATTTAAAGACCGTACCGTGGTTTTAAACGGTTTCTCCAAAGCATATGCCATGACCGGACTGCGTCTCGGTTACTTTACCGCTCCGGCCGCATTCGTCCAGGCAGCAAACCTGCTCCATCAAAATGTAGTCCTCTGCGCCAATATCACGGCCCAATACGGCGCGATCGCCGCACTTAAATACTGCGAAAAAGATATGCAGGCTATGGTCGCCGAATACGAAAAACGCCGCCAGATCATGATTGACGGCTTTAAAGAGATCGGCCTGCCCCTCTATGAACCAGAAGGAGCCTTCTACGTGTTCCCCTGCATCAAACAGACCGGACTTACAAGTATGGAATTTGTGGAAAAACTGCTTGCTGAAGAAGAAGTACTTGTTATTCCCGGCAGCTCCTTCGGCGCCAGCGGAGAAGGCTTTATCCGCTGCTCCTATGCCTACAGCGAGGACAATCTGCGGGAAGCACTGAAACGTATCGCCAGATTTATCAAAAAATATACTAAATAAGTATCTAAAAGTAAAGCGGACAGCCTTTAAAGGCTGTCCGCTTTACTTTTACAATAACCCCACAGGTATATACCAGTTTTTAGCATCGACAGGCAGTAAATCACTCGCCAGGCAAATAACACCGCCGTTACCGATTATCATCGGTCTTTCACCCTTTGTAACCGGCTTCAAAATTTCAAACTTCTTGATTTCACGGGCAGGCTGCGCACTTTTACGAATTGCCAGCGGATATACACATCCATCTGTCTCGATCAGCAATTCAATTTCTTTAGTATTAAAATCACGGAAATAACTGAGCGGCGGCACCTGACCGCAGTTAATAAAGCTTTTATAAATCTCGTTCACTACCCAGGTCTCAAAAAAATTAGACGCCATCGCTCCCGCTTCCAAAGTCGCCGCACTGCTCCAGCGCAGCAAATAAGCAGCAAGTCCCGTATCAGTAAATAAAGCTTCGGCGCTTTGACAGCATACTTTAAATTAGGATGTGCAAGCGGTTCCAGAAAGTATACCAGCCCTGCGGCAGCCAAAACCTTTAACCACTGCTTGGCCGTAGGCGGCGTAATCTCCACCTCTTTAGCTAAAGCTGCATAATTTAGCATACTGCCGGTATAGCTGGCAGCGGCACATAAAAACCTGTAAAATTGCAATTCATCATTTACCTGTGCCAGCTCTTTCACATCACGCTGCAAAAAAGTCTGCACATAAGACGAATAATAGCAATTCCAATCCTGCTCAGAAGCATTATTCAAAGCAGGCATACTGCCCTGCCAGATCCGCTCAAACAGATCGCTCATCGGCAGCAGTAGCGAATCCTGGGCCCGCTTCAGTAAAAATTCAGTTTCCGACACAAACGTCGCGGCAGGACGGGCAAGCAATTCACCATAACTCAAACCCAATAAATTAACGACGGCGATCCTGCCAGCCAGACTTTCACTGACTCCGTTCATCAGCTCAAAGGCCTGCGACCCGGTCAGCCAAAAATCACCGTTCCGGCCCTGTTCATCAACATACATTTTTATATATGGCAGCAGCTTCGGCGCCATCTGGATCTCGTCAATCAAAAGCGGCGGCTTATAACGCTGTAGAAAGAGTGCCGGCTCAGTCATCGCCAGGCTGCGCACGTTGATGTCGTCCATCGTCACATAAGTGCGGCCGCTATCCGCCAGTTTGCGCAATAGGGTAGTCTTGCCTACCTGCCGCGGCCCCGTAACCAGCAGCACCTTAAAACAACTGCTCAGCTTTTCGATTGTTGTCTCCAAATGACGTTTGATATACATCGTCGTTTCGTTCCTTTATTACAAAAATTTCATGCCAAATTTATCCCGGGCAATGTTACGCAGATAAGCCATTTCCTCACGCTTCCTGAAAATAACTATCCACACCGTAATAGGTGATAGTAACCTAGCACAATAATTTATTACACAGTCATTTATTTAAGTATATAATGTCAATCATTCTACTTGAATGTTTTTAATAGTCTATTTATATTGTTTTAACGTATCTATACTTAGTCTTTCCAGTATAAATAGCAAACAACTTTGCAAAAGTTATCTTGGTAGAAATATTATCTGCTTCTGCCCAATCATACTGATTTTTTGAAGAACTTTCCCATCGGATTTGCGATGCAAAATGCATGCGTAAATAAACGCTCAAATTTTGACCACGATAATTTTTTTCGACAACTATCCGGCTTGCTTTTTCAGTGAAGTAATATACCGCAATCAAATTATCGGCAACATAGATGCCTACAACATTATTATCCCTGATTTGTTCCTGCCAGTCCTCGTCTTCTATGGATAATTTATTGTATTTACCCATGTAGTCAACGATCAATCGTTCCACTTCACTTTTGTCATTTAAACTCACTGTACCAATACGCATATTATTTTCGCAAAGTTTCCACTTATTCTCTTCTAAATATTTAAAAGATATCTTATGCAAATTTCCGTAAGATAGCCGCACTTGCTCATACTTTTGTTTACATTCATAATTATTTTCGATAAGCAACTGGTGCAAAACATTTACACTGAAATTATTATTTTGTTGTTCATATATATCACAGCAAATTTCTTTATCGGCGTCGGGCAGGCTTTTTGTTTTGGTGGTAAGCCCCCAAAAATACATTTTATAATAATTGCCCTGATCGGCAAACAAGAATAAGGTTCCATCAACAACAGCATATTTTATTTTCCCCTCATTAATATAGGCAGATATACTCTTTTTACTGATAAAGTAGTTGAGATACCCCCTCACATGCCCTTCCGTTACATATTGATTATAAAGTTGTTCGTACTCCGATAAAGATTTGATTGTTTTCAGCACTTATTTTTCCTTCTTATTCAATATAGCCGTAATATTCCCGTAAAACAAAAGAATGGCCATGACCGGGATAAACCACTAGATCCGGTGGCAAGCTATTGATATAGGGAAGCGCAACATCTGTAAATTTTTTAGAGTTCCCACCTGGAAATTTAGCCGCAGGGACACTTTCATCTAAAAGTATATCGCCGGAAAACAGAGTGTTTTCGTTGAAGAAGATGAAATTGCCGCCTTCGCTGTGTCCCGGAACTACCTTGATAAAAACAGTATTGCGCTGCCATGTAAACGTGATACTGTTATCAAAAAGCTCATCTGCGCTGCATGAATAATTGCTGTCAAAAGCAAAATCCGGCTTTTTCAAGTCGGCCTGAAATTCATAATAGGCTTCAAAATATTTTGAGAAATTTTTGGCAGGCCTTTGCAGATTATGATCGCATTTTGAATTTGACAACAGCTTGCAGCCATGCAGCTCTTTAAATTTGTTTACGCCGCTGATATGGTCGTAATGTTCGTGAGTAACAAGCAACAGATCGACGATCTTGCCTTCTAATAATACTGCTGTTTTTTCATCATAATATGGATCAATCACTATACAATGCTTCCCCTCTTCTACGATATACATATTTTGTTCTAAAAGAGGGGTAGTACAGGTTATTATTTTCATTTTTGCATCTCGTCCCCATAAATTTTTTGCAGCATTTTTTTATCTATCTTGCCGTTAGCATTGTGCGGCATATTTTCCAGGAAAAACATTTTATTGGGCAGCATATATTTAGGCAGCCTGTCTCTGACGCCTAAAAGGATCTCTTTGGACGTAAGATTTTGACCCGAACAATAGAGGACGATCAGCTGCCTTTCTAAATCGTAGAGGCAAGCACATTCATGTACTCCCTCAACTGCGTTCACTGCTGTCTCGATCTCGCCCAATTCTATCCTGTAGCCCTGATGTTTGATTTGAAAATCTTTTCTGGTGATATAGACCAGTTCGCCTCTTTCGTTGTATTTGACCAGATCGCCGGTTTTATAAATTATATCCCGATAATGGGTATTTAGCGGATTCTGCACAAAGACTTCACCGGTTTTTTCGGGATTATCGTAGTAACCGGAGGCCAAAAAAGACCCCCGCACGCACAGTTCGCCTTCTTCATCAGCGCCGGCTAAGGTATCGTCCTCTTTTAAAACAAAAACGTCGCAATTACTGCATGCAGAACCGATGGGAATAGGTTCATCGTCTTTAAATTCCCTGTCGATAATATAATAGGTTGCTATATCGGTAGTTTCAGTAGGGCCAAATAAATTGGCATACATGGTATC
>ENA-OWPN01001979-OWPN01001979.1-human-gut-metagenome-genome-assembly--contig:-NODE-1979-length-14738-cov-19.935231_pt1 | contig 14738 bp, 7 predicted proteins | sample MGYA00248266_ERZ651850 | MGnify/ENA primary metagenome ERZ651850 (study PRJEB26924, sample SAMEA4378296) | human gut metagenome | biome: human gut; feature: human-associated habitat; material: faeces... | reverse complement strand
GATAGGCGGCGCGGCGGGCTTGGTGCTGAGCTTTATCGCCAAGTGGCTGATACCGATGATCTTCGCGTCCCGTGAGCTGCGGTGCGTGCTGCCCTGGTGGCTGGCGGTCTGCGGCGTGGTGTTCGCAGGCGCGGTAGCCATTGCCGCCGCATGGATCCCCGCCCGCAAGGCAACGCTCATCAGCCCCAACGAGGCCATCCGCTCTGAGTGAGGTAACGATATGAAAAAGATATGCTGTACAGTGCTGACCGCGCTCTGTATCCTGTGCCTGGTAGGGTGCGGTAAACACACTTCGGACAATGAAGTCATGTATGCAGAAATAGAAGAGAATCTATCCTCTCCTTGTGCATTGGTTCTGAAATACAAGGACACTAGTTTCAACGTTGCATCCATCATCGAGCGAAGTTTGGCAGAAGATACTTTTACGATTCGATATCAGGCAAGTGCCACGATTCCAGCGAGTGAAGAAATTTCCAATGTTTGCATTACTGCAATATTCAATGGGGATGCACTTTATGTGGATGATGAATTAGTTGGGACAGTATCTCCAATCATATTACAGCTTGATTTTGAGAACGGGCCTCATGACTTCTATATTGATTCTTCTGACGGAGGACGCCATTATGAAGTCATGATTTCACAGGAATCTTGAAAAGAAACAAACGTTTTAATGTCGGTTACCCTAAAACGGGCAAAAATAATTAAACCTAAAAAGGAGGACTACCATGAAAAGAAAGTTTTTAGCCATTATTATGGCAATGGTCATGGCTCTGAGCCTCAGCGTGACCGCATTTGCGGCCACAAATGCTGCGGGTGATTTGACCATCACGGCCCTCGGCGTCACGTTTGAGAACGATGTCGTGAGCGTTAGTTCTGGTTCCCAGTATGATGCCTACTACAGCTACGGCCAGTTCCCTAATGACACTGACTTTAGCAACATGGAGACTACGTTCACATTCTCCGGTTCTGCGCTGCTGATCAATGGCGTGCAGGAGGCTACATCTTCTCCCTATACAACTACTGTGGATTTCACCGATGTTGTAAGCGTTGGTGTGGTTAACGGAACCACCACGAAAACCTACTATGTCTCCGCATATCCTTCCACCTTCACTGTTACCATGAATTTTGAGTACGAAAACGCAAGGGCATTCTCTCAGATGGCGGGAACGGTGTATGGCAACTCTGGTATGCTTGATGAAGTTACTGACGCACAGAAGGCAAATGCGGCCCAAAAGGTGCAGCAGATGGATAATATGTGCGAGAGCATGAGCCCGATGACCGCTGCACAGTATCGGACCCTTACTACTACTGTCAACGCAGGCAATACGCCCTACGAACTGCTGAATGCATTCAAGGCTGCACGCACCGGCTTCGATTTTAGTGGAAGTTCCTCATATATTTCCTCCATCGGTGTTCTTGATATGAATAGCACGGCAACTATGTCTGGCTACGGCGCCGGCGGCTGGATGTATCAGGTCACCCGTGGCGACCAGACTGTCGTTCCCATGATCGGTATCAGCGGTTGGAAGCTCATCCCCGGTGACGTTGTGACCTGGCGTTATACCTGCGATTATGGTTATGATGTCGGCGCTCCGATGTGGTAAGACAATTTAGACGCTAATATGCAGCGGCGTACCTAAAGGTTAACCGAAATGCCCGTTTTAGGGTACGCCGCCGCATTCCATAAAACTTAGAGACTGTGCGCTCTTACAAACGAATGCAATAATGAAACATAGAATAACAAGAGTGTCAACACTCATTATTAGCGTCGTCATCCTGCTAAGTACGGTGGTTGTTGGTTACGCCGCAGAGAGAACGATTCCTTCCGCACCTTCATACTGGCCCGGTGGAGCATATAATACGATAGGTGATGATGATAATTCAGCGTCATCGAATTACACTGCAGTAAAAATCACCGCAAAAGAGTATCCGGATGCTGGCGACCTTCAATTCCTTCAAGTGCGTGATATGCAGTACTTGTATTGGGGGTCGCTTGTAAAAGTGATAGAAGTTCCTGGTGCTGATGGAACAAAACCTTCCGATTTTAAGCTGACATTGACTCTCACACGTCAGCAAGATGGCATAGACATTACACTCGATAAAGCAGATTACTATAAACCGGTCCGGCAGCGAATTGTCGCTGCCGATGGGCGACAGTGTGATATTTTTATCATTGCCGTTCCGGAAAAGCGTACATATCAAACTTCCAGTGAATTGTCTGACTACACAACTGCCGGAGAAAAGTGCCTGGAAGCATATGACGCGATTTCTGATTTATATTGGGAGTTGTATGATGAGCATGATTTTCCCGCAGTACAGGGCGGTCCTCATCCTGCAGCACGAAGAAGCCTGATTAGCTTGTCATTTGGTCTTGAGCCTTATATACATACCCGTAATACAAAGTATCCGATAAGCAGTAGTTCGTATACTGTAGAAAAGGCAGCCACAGGGATTCGCAACGCCAATTATTTTTCTGCAAAACAGGCGGAAGCAATTTTTGATACAGTCTTTCCTTATTACATTCAGTATGCACAGCAGGAAATTCCATCGCCGGCTCTTGAGAGTATTGAGGCGGCCAATATCAAAGGCGTGCTGCAAGCTGATGGTTCTTATGTATTGACTGTCCCAGATGGCCTTGACATGAACAAAGTGCAAGGTGCCATCAAATATGGAGTTGCGGATCCGACTGCGGTGCAGGTATCTCTATCGGGGGCTTGGCAGGTAAATGGCATAAGTATCATTACACTGACCGCAAAGGATCCTGCGACCACGCGTGTATACGGGGATAGTCAAAACGGTATCATAAGGTCGAATTATGTCATACGCATACGAAGTGGTTCTCCCGCCTTTGGCGTAAACTATTTTAGTGCTGCGGGCCGCATCGCAACGATTGATGATGAAGGCAATAAGAAGATATCCCTACACCTTCCTGCAGACAGTCCGTGGCTGACGAGCGTTGATGTAGAGTATACAGGTACTGCTTTAACGTATCTTGACAGTGCGAGAAACAAGGTTGCTCCGGACTCGTTGGGAAGGATCGACCTCGAAAAAGCAAAATACCTTGTGATTGACAATGATTGCTCCGCTTTTGCAGCCAAAGGTGCCGATAAGGATAGCCTACAGTTTTCCCGTGAATATGAATTGGACATCACACAGGGGAACTCTGCCGAATGTGATCTTCTGTCTTATACCACAGGCATTGAAGAGGAAAGCATTGTCTGGAACGGAGAGCAGATCACTGTAACAATTCCTTATGCGACGGATTGGAGCCTGCTGAAAAGTGAGTACACTTGCTCTTATGATGCCAAAGTTGAAGTACTGAACGGTGAGGACTTCCAAAATTCAGAAAAAACGCCGATCGTCTACAGAGTCACAGCCGAAAACAATACGACCTACAAGGATTATTCTGTTGTCGTAAAGAAAACTCCTGCTACAACGAATAACCGCCTTGTTGCATTTCGATTTGGCGGGTTAAAGGGCACTATAGACCATTCAGCCGGAACAGTTTCGTTAGAGCTTCCGGCGGGAACGTCCAAGCGGTTTGCTCCGATAATCGAACTTCCTCAATATGCAACAGTCTCTCCTGCATCTGGTGAAATACAGGACTTTACAAATCCTGTAACCTATACGGTAACGGCACAGAATGGCGACAAAAAAGAATATGTTGTCACTGTCACGGTTTCAAGTCAGCCGGCAGACAATCCGCAAAAGGAGCGGATGCAGGATCTCCTTAACGGTATTATCACCGCATATAGAGAGAAGGATGGGCAGCTTGAGGATTGGGAATGGCTGAATCTCGGCTTATATGAGAATTTGCAGGAGCCAAACACCAATAATGGTTTCCCCATCGCGGAGATCATAGCAAATCGGAAACTCGGCCCGAAGGGGATTATGACGGATCTTGCGCGAGTGACCTTGATGCTGACGGCCCGCGGCTATGACTGCTCGAACCTTGCGCAGTATAATGACGGAGAGCCTTTTGTCGATGCACAGGGGAACAAAATTGATAACCTTATCGCGAACCTGTGTCAGACAACTGTTTCACTGAATGGTGTGCAATTTGGTTTGCTGGCACTGGATATTGGCAATTACACCCTGCCGGAGGATACCGAGCATAATCGGGCGTTTATGGTTGAGTATCTTTTGGAGCAAACACCGAAGGGGATCGACAAGGGCTTTATGAAGCTGGATGGCGTTGCATCCAATATGTTCGCTCTGGGTCCCTATCAAGAGGATCCAACATACGGCAATCGGGTGAGACAGTGGCTTGAGGACGGTGCCCAGTACATCGCGCAAAAAGTCTCTAACGACTATACGATCAAGTCGTGGGGGACGATCAACAGCGAAGTCATTTCCTGGACGATCTGCGGCTTGTGCGCAGCTGGTATCGATCCATATACAGATCCGCGCTTTAGCAATGGCAGCAAGAGCATCGTCACGCAATGGCTGGACATGTTTTCAACTGGCAACGGATTTAAGCATGAAGCGAAAGAGCTTAGCCCCAATGCGCTTGCGACCTATGAGGGCTGTTATGCCTTGCAGTGGTACTTGAACTTCCTTGAAAGAGGTGGCCAGGGTACACCGTATCATCTTTGGTACAAGCAGCATGACTTCGCCAAAACGCTTTCTTCTGAAGCGCGTATCCTTGGATTTGAGCTTGAAGGCAAGCACGGTGTCATAAAAGAAGCTGCCGCAGGCGGTAAGAATACGATCACACTGGAATTGCCCGCAGGAACGCCGCTTGTCCGTGTCACACCGAAGCTGACGCTATCCGAGGGCGCAACTCTTGTTGCTCCTGATCTGCCCATGACGATTACCGCGAACACAGAGTACAATTTCACCATTCGCGCAGAAGATGGCAAAACCGAGAATGTTTATGCGCTTACGGTCACCATGAAGGACGACCTTGAGGCAAGCGGCGCGGAGCTGTATTTGGACACGTTGGCATTGCAGGATAAGAATTCGCGGGCATTGTCGATTATCGGCAGAACAGTAACAGAAACGAAATCCGGCGCAGACATCATACTGAATGTGGATGCTGGGAAAGATGTTACAGAGCTGCATATTTCTGCTGATATTTCTTATGGAGCAACGGCAACGCCTGCCCTTGACGGCAAGGCCATCATGGATCTCTCTGATTGGACGAGCTTCGTGATCAAATCGCAGGATGGCACAGCAACAAAGACGTATCGGATCAAGGTCGTTGCAAAGGGACAGGCATCTATCAGCGCCTTCTCCCTGACGGTCAGTGGTACGACCTATAAGGGTACGATCGACGACCAAAAGGGAACGATCGTCGTCAATGGCGTTGATGACAGCGGACTCACGACAACAAAACTGATCCCGTCCATCACGTTGGGCAAGGGAACAACTGTGTGCAGTCCTGCCCCCGGCTTGGAACAGGATTTTTCCAGCGAGGTTCGCTATACTGTCAACGGTTCTGATGTTGTATCGCGCACCTATACGGTGAACGTGTATAACAAAGATGGCCAGCGCATCAGCGCAAGCGGCGGCAATACAGGTCCTGTGACGCCGGCCACAGCACGGATCACAGCCTTCAAGGTCTTTGGCGTTGAAGGCGTGATCGACGATTCCGCCGGTACAATAACGATCACGCTGCCGGACGGCACTGACGTGACCCGCGTGGCGCCCGTTGTCACGGTTCCCGCTGGTGCTGTGGTAAGCCCTGTTTCGGGCGAGGTCGTGAATCTGTCGATGCCGGTTGCTTACACGGTGACCTTGGGTTCTAATAGCAGAACCTATACTGTCCGCGTCATTTATCAGCGCAGCACTTCCCAGCAGCTGTGGGATAAAATGGTGGAAAACAATACCGTGGCGGATCATCAGGTAAGTAAAAGTACACGGAACTGGAGGTAACTATGAAGGGACACAAATTACTGGCGTTGCTGCTGGCACTGCTCCTGTGCGTGCAGCTTCTGCCGGTCTCCACCGCTTTTGCGGCGGAAGTGTCAGAGGATGGCGTCAGTGTAACGCTGAAGGCCAATGATGTGGAATATGGTACGGTAACGAGCGGCAGCAAGTTGACGGGCCTGGGGAATGGCGACACGGTAGAACTGACTGCCACACCACTGAAGGACAGCTATGTGAAATTCAGTGAATGGGTCGTGTACAATGGTAAAGGTGCAAAGGCAACTCTGGATAAGGACTACACGCTGACCGAGGCTGTATCCGGCTCTGGGAAGGCGACGTTGACTGTACTGGGCACAACAGACCTGAGTGTAATGGCAGTGTTTAAGGGGAATGTTGTTGGGCTTATACCAACCAATTATCAGCCCGTGCCTAAGGAGAGAAAAGCTGGCCAGACGACGAAAACAATGATATCCCTTATGAGCGGTACAGCCGTGCAAGGGACTACGGTTATTTCGGGCTGGAATAACAATCCCAATGAACCGCTGACCGCAACGATTACATTGGATGCCAGACCCACGGATCAGGCAACGAACAGTTTGCGTATTGAGGTGTGGGAAAAAGTAATGGCAATAGGGAATCAGCCCAAAATGCTTGCAGATGGCGCGCAATACAAGTTCGACAATGTGAGCAAAATGGCTAGTGAGTCCAATGAAGCGAAGTCGCGGTATTCCTTTGGCGAGGGCTGGGATTGGACGGAGTACAATTTCAACATCGTAGATAGCAAGGACAATGTGCTGAAGCCGGGTAAGATCATCTTCAAGTATCCCGGAATTGCAACCATTGACGCGAAAAACGGCAGCGTGAAGTGCGGCGAGGCCACTTACACAGATGGTCAGACAGTGAATCTCGGCACCGATAAGAAGACCATTACAGCCGTACCTGCCGAGGGCTACGTTTTCACCGGCTGGGAGATCAGCGGCGTGACACTGGATGATGCCGCTGCCAATCCGCTCACCTTCACCATGCCGAGCACCAGCACCATCATTAAGGCGAATTTTGTCAAGGCAGTCAAGGTGACGTTGAAAGCCAATTCCGCCGACTACGGTGAGGTGACGAGTACCAGCAACCTTACAGGTCTGAAGAATGGTGACACGGTGGAGCTGACTGCCACACCACTGAAGGACAGCTATGTGAAATTCAGTGAATGGGTCGTGTACAATGGTAAAGGTGCAAAGGCAACTCTGGATAAGGACTACACGCTGACCGAGGCTGTATCCGGCTCTGGGAAGGCGACGTTGACTGTACTGGGCACAACAGACCTGAGTGTAATGGCAGTGTTTAAGGGGAATGTTGTTGGGCTTATACCAACCAATTATCAGCCCGTGCCTAAGGAGAGAAAAGCTGGCCAGACGACGAAAACAATGATATCCCTTATGAGCGGTACAGCCGTGCAAGGGACTACGGTTATTTCGGGCTGGAATAACAATCCCAATGAACCGCTGACCGCAACGATTACATTGGATGCCAGACCCACGGATCAGGCAACGAACAGTTTGCGTATTGAGGTGTGGGAAAAAGTAATGGCAATAGGGAATCAGCCCAAAATGCTTGCAGATGGCGCGCAATACAAGTTCGACAATGTGAGCAAAATGGCTAGTGAGTCCAATGAAGCGAAGTCGCGGTATTCCTTTGGCGAGGGCTGGGATTGGACGGAGTACAATTTCAACATCGTAGATAGCAAGGACAATGTGCTGAAGCCGGGTAAGATCATCTTCAAGTATCCCGGAATTGCAACCATTGACGCGAAAAACGGCAGCGTGAAGTGCGGCGAGGCCACTTACACAGATGGTCAGACAGTGAATCTCGGCACCGATAAGAAGACCATTGAGGCCGTGCCTGCCACGGGCTACATTTTCACCGGCTGGGAGATCAGCGGTGTGACACTGGATGATGCCGCTGCCAATCCGCTCACCTTCACTATGCCGAGCACCAGCACCATCATTAAGGCGAAGTTTGCAAAAAAAGCTGGAACCCCTGAGCTCGGATATCAACTGTCTATTGAAGGCAGCGGCAAGGTGTTCGTGGACGGTGTTGAGCTTGCCAACGGTTACATAGCAGAGGTCGCAGACAAAACCTCTGTGAAGTTCCTTGCAGAGCCTGATGAAGGATATGTTTTGGACCATTGGGAACTTTCGAGCCCCAATGGAGGATCTTATTCCAATAGCAGTGGTAATTTAAAGACGGTATTCATCACAAAAAACTATGGTGATAAGTTCTACAATGTCAAAGCAGTATTTGTGCAGAGAGAAACCTATAAGCTGCGCTTCAACCTGATGCTCGGAGAAAATGACGTTACTCTGGGAGACGATTTTAAGACTGTATGTAAAAACCAAGGTTATGGGATTCCGTACATTGCCTACTCGTTCCCGTCCACCACGTCTTTGGACGAAATCTACAGTAGTTTGTCAACCAGTGCAACTATGAGTGGTTTTACCTTCAACAGTGGATTAAACTACTTGGATTTCCCTGTAGACAGTGATGACTGGATCGTCATTGGCCTGAACCAGTATCCGGGCTACACTGAACAGGGCGGACCTCAGTTTATTGCAGATGGATTTGAATCTAGCAATAAATCTGCTGTGGCTGACATGCGCAGCATCCCGCATCTTCGCTTCGATGGAAGGACATATATCGTATTCAAAATGACGAAGGATACGACCATAACGGCAAAAATCCACGAAATGCAATATTCAACGATAACGGTGCCAACCAATGAAGCTGAGGGTACGGTTACGATCACACCTAATGCAGACTTTTCACCGAATCTATGGTGGGAAGGTACGCAGTTGACCGTGCAGGCCGCTCCTGCTGAAGGATATCGTTTTGTTCGCTGGCAAGAGAGCACTGGCGGATATATAAACGACGAAAACGCGGTCCAAAACCCGTTGAACATCACACTTGGAGAGACCGGAGCCAACTTCTCCCCTGTATTCGAGGCTGCGGAAGCGTTTGACCGGAGCATCACAAAGGTCGTTGATCCGGAAGGAAAGGCGACGATTACGATCAATGGTTCGTCCGATACCATCCAGGTCAGAGAAGGCTCTGTCGTTTCGCTGGGAATTGATGTTGACGAATACTATCTGTTTGACCATTGGATCGTTACTCAAAAAGGGGTAGAGTCCCCGTACAATCTGGTCGCACCCGAGAATCAGAAATCTGAAAACGCGACATTTGTCATGCCGTTTGGCGAATCCGGCGTTACCGTACAGGCCGTCTTGAAAGATCGGTATACAGGGTTAAGTACCCTTGTTTTCCTGATGACGGGCAACAATGGTTCGACCGCTGGTACAAAGGGTCTCACAACGGTATCTCTGAGTAAAAACGGCACCCCGCTGACCGACGTGAATTGTCAGGTGCAAAAGGGTGACAAGCTTGAAATCGCCGTTACGATGCAGAAAGAGGAGTATGTTCTCAGAGAAATCGTCGTTGAGAATATGGATTCCCATAAAGCGATCCAAACCATTACGGATGCTCAGGGCACCATTACGATTCCAAGCTGGAATTCGTGGCGAATTGCTGTAAGAATCGAGAAAAAGACCGAGGATACAGCGCGGCATAGCATTTCGCTGACTCAACCGACGACAGGCGGCACGATCAGTTCTTCCAATACGACCTCACAGCCCGATAAGACCATTACATTGACCGCTGTTCCCGATAGCGGCTATGTACTGAAAAAATGGATCGTAAAGGATGCGCAGGAGAATGCCATTTCTGTCACCACAGATAATAATGTTGGCACTTTCACGATGCCCAAGAGCGGCGTCACTGTAACGGCAGAATTTGTAGCCTTGGCGGAGGTCACACCGGAAATCACCTCTGTCGCACTGCTGCAGGGTGAGGCTGGTGATGAGCTGGCAACGGGCATTCTATCCGGTGACAAGTGGACGATCACCATTCCCAACACCGTGTCGGCAGAGACGGTTGCCAAGATCCCTGAAGGACTGTCCGGTTTGAACCTAAAAATCGTTACACCTGCTGGCGTAAAGGTAAAGCAGGAAGGCGGAGGCGGCAGCTATGAAGGCGATTGGTCTAAGGGTGACATCTCCTGCTATATGCCGGTAGGCGAAGAAGTTATGTTCAAGGCAACAGCAGGAACAGCTACCAAGGATTATACCATTAAGCTGATCTATTCTGGCTCTGGTGAACCTACGGAGCCTATCCTGTCCAACGGTTCCGCCACACGTATCAGCAATAGCGGCGCAGCCGTACAGTTCAGCTCGAATGTGGCAGGCAATTACTTCTATAAGGTTGTCAACCACAGCGCGGCGGTGCCTACGGTGGAAGAGATTTTGGCTTCTTCCAACAAGGGGACAGCCAGTACAGGCGTGAATAACATCACTCTTAGCAATTTGGGCGATGGCGCACGCGACATCTATATTGTTGTTGTGGATGCCTCCAATAACAGGAGCGTGGTTCTCAAGATCGAGATCCCCGCTTATGGCAGCATTGATGTACCGGATACCGGAGCGTACACTATTACAGTGAAGGCACCCAAGGGCGGCACCATCACCCCCAACCGCGCCAAGGCCAACGCGGGCGATGAGATCATCGTTACCGTAACCCCCGACAGCGGTTATCAGATGGTGGCGGATTCGCTGACCTACACGCTGGCTGTTGCTGGCGGTGAGACAGTGAAAATCACCAACAACCGCTTTACCATGCCTGAGGGTAATGTGAGCATCAGTTGTCAGTGGGAGACTGCCGCGACGACCTCCACGGGCATCACAGGCTTCTCCATCAACGGCGTGGCCGGTGCGGTGAACAACAGCACCAATACCATTACCATCACCATGCCCCGCGGCACAGATGTGACGAAGCTGACCCCGGTTATCGCCACCAACGGCGTCAAGTCTCTGACGCCCGGTAACGGCGTAACGGTGGACTTCACCAATGCCGTGACCTACACCGCCGCCATGGAGGATGGCAGCAGCAAGACCTATACTGTCACGGTCTACGTGGACAAGGGGACGCTGGCCGATCAGTTCTGGGATAAGCTGACGGATTTCGCCACCCAAGTTCCCTGGTGGCAGTATGCCGAAAAACAGCAGAGCACCAGCAAGTATCCCAAGTATTGGTAAGTAGATGGCTCCCGACCCCACAGACACCCTGAAATACCAATCGCAAAACGAACAAAAGAGCAGCCATTCCTAGGAATGGCTGCTCTTTCTCTGTAATGACTCAGGCACGGGCGTGATGGGCGTTGGCCTCCCCGTGTGCCTGAACCCCGCCTACCCCCACGTCATGGCACTATGGGGCTCTGAAGGGGCTGAGTGCGACTGCGAAGGCAATTGCTATACGCCGCGCGACTCACGGAACGTAAATACGCATTTGATGTGTCAGAGCAGGGATGCCAGTTAAGCATTGAGCCAGTTGTCGAGAATAGGCCGCACCGGTTGAATAAATGAAGGAAGACCACTTGCCGAAAACAGCAGGTAGCCTTCCCTTAGATAGAGAGTGATTTCCTTGGAATTTGTCCTTCCGAACGTATTGACAATATACTCGATTATGCTACGCTGGGATTAGGGGGTTAGGTGCGGGGGTACGAAGTTACATTTCCCCGCCTGAGCGTGACTGTCTAGGCCGCTGGGGTCACTGCGGAGTTGCGGAAGGCACGGTGCTCGTGCCACTTCCTTGCTCAGACCGCTTTTTGAGCCCCAAATCTCCATCAGAATACTCATCAAGGATGGTAGAAATTTCATCGTCAACACGGAGAACCGTCATAGAATAGTATTGTAGGCTATTTCGCCAATCCTTTCTGCGAAAAGTTTGCTTGAGATCTTCAAAAGCTTGCTCGCAATTCAAAATGATTATAATGTGTGCCTTTAATGCGTATGTGTTAGCAAATAGATTTAAGATTATGTCGGAGGCAAGTACATCTTCCCCTTTGAAGTACTGAAAATTCCACGATTCACCACCGTCTTTTGTGCCAAGATTATAGGGCACACACTCATAATTCCTTTCGCCGCTGGTGTTGTTATTCGGCCTAACAGGCGTACAAGTTGAAAGCTCTCTTATATCACCGTCTATATCAAAAGTATCTCGCACAAAGCAGGTAAGGCGTGAACCATAATAAATTAACTGCCAATCTCCAACCAGTTCAATCAACTTCCGCGTGTCTTTTATATACCGAGCCAAATCAATATTCAATCCAAGTCTATACGCAACTCTATTCCATTCTGGTTTTGATTTCACGTTGTCAGTCCTCAGAAAACGAGAAAATAGGCTGGAAGATAGTTCGTACTCGGTTGCAATATCTACCTGTGAAACTCTTGGATTTTGCTGCAAAAATAAATTGATTACATCTTTTACCAGTTGAGGATCTTTGGGGAAATTATCTCTACTTCCTGTAATTTCCATCGTTCGCATATAGTAGTCTTCAAATTTTTCCAATTCTTTTGTCATCTTTGCATCTTCACCCATATACAAACCTCCAAATTTGTTTGATTAATAGTACCACAAGAACGAAAAAAAGTCAACGTAAGATAAGCGGAAAGGCGTTCGGTGGAAATGATCGTATTAATATTTTGAGCATTATGATTTACTTTTTCACATCTACATATTGACTTTTGTTGTCGCCTGTGCTATTTTAAAGGAGAAGGCAGATGGTCTTCACGTTATTTCTCTGAAATAACGGCAAAATACGGAATGGCTCTTTCGGAATTTACGCCTGTGGAAATGCCGTCACTGACGAAGCAGGAAGGCTGAACGAAAGGCCACGGCCAATAAAAAAGCACCTCCCGCTTGCCGGCGGGAGGTGCAGGATACGAGACAGCGAGAAGCCATCAAGTACCAGTGCAAGGTTATTTTATCATGGTTTCTCGGAAAAATCAATTAGAAAAGGAGACGCCATGAATTCTGTTTTACTCGACCGCCGGGACTCGGCGAAATACTTAGGGATCTCAGTTTCAAATCTCGACCGGCTTCGCGCAGCGGGGGAACTTCCTGCTGTCCAATACCGGCGCAAGGGAAATGTCCGCTATCGCGAGGAGGATTTAAAGAACTTTATCGAACAGCGGCTTGATGGCGTGGCTCGCGGCAGAGCGGATTTTTGCCCCAGCTTTCGCGGTGGTAATGGAAAGAGGGGGCGTAATTGATGCCCCGGAGAAAAGAAAAGACAGTAGTTCGAAATGGAATCGAGTACTATTGTAAAAGCATTCGCGATGAACGCGGAAAGTATATCACTGTCTATGGTAGAACAATTGCAGAGCGCGACGAGAAGGTAAAAAAGCGGGAGGCCGAGATTCATCTTCGCCGCAAAATTAAGGAATTCCCAACTTTCAGCGAACGCGCAACGGAGTGGCTGTCGGATAAGTCCGCTGACCTAAAGCGGAACACCTATAACAATTATGAACAGATCATCCGCACACACTTCATCCCTGTGCTTGGTGACAAGCGATTGATCGACATCACCGGCGAAGATATAAAGAAGGCTATGGCTGTAGCAGAGGCGCAGTCCGCGTCCGTTTATCGCAAGGCTTCTATGCTAATCAAACAGATTTTTGCCGATGCCCTCACCTGTGATTTGATCCAGGTTGACCCAACGACAAAGTATACCTTTAAACGCGTGAGGCGCGAAAAAGAGGATACAGGGGAGGAATACTTGACGGATGCGCAGGTTGCCACGCTACTTGCCGCGATCAAAGGAATTTATCCTCTGGAAACGTTTGTCAAATTGGGGCTTTATGCAGGATTGCGGCGCGAGGAGTCTCTGGCACTCCAATGGGACTGCGTTGATCTCAATGCGGACACTCCGCAGATCGAGGTTACGCGTACATGTATTTTCTGCCACAATCGTCCGGAGATTTCCAATGTGACCAAGACCGCAGCTGGCCACCGTAATATACCTATTCCAGTGCCCCTTTTCAATCATTTGAAAGAAATCAAAAAGAGCATTGCCTCTGATTTTGTTATTTGTAATAGCAGTGGACTTCCCTTGAGTGAGACTCAGTTCCGGAATATGTGGCGAAAGATAAAGCGACGCAGCGTTGGACCGGACGAATATATCCGCTATAAACAGCATGGAAAGAAGTCTCATTCCGTCAATCGGGAAGCAGGCCAGACTGCTGCCCACAATCCCGGCGTCCGTTATACCATTAATTTCCCAGTTAGGACACATATGCTTCGCAAGACGTATATCACGAATCTGATTTATAGTGGGGTCGATGTTCGCACGGTAATGGACTATGCCGGGCACAAGAATCCCGATGTCACCCTCAAGATTTACGCACAGGCCAAGAGCGCAGAAAAGCGTACAGAGTCTGCAAAGCAGATCAACGAGGTCTTCCCGTCCGATCCTACCACATAACTATCCCCCGCAGGCACCATACGCACACCTTAAAAGACAAAATCGACGACAAATTTATTCGTCAAACCCGCAAGTCGTTGCAAATACAAGGGTTTCTGCCAAGTGAGCGCAAGAAGTACGGCCTGAAGGCCGCTCGCCGCGCACCTCAGTTCTCCAAGCGCTGATCGGACGCAAATTCACAACTCAAAAGCTCAAAAACCCCGGAAAATCCGCATTTTCCGGGGTTTTCTTATGCTCATTTTTCATAAAATATGACTGATTGTCTCCATCCTTTCCTTTGACCATCGACCGTTTTGCAAAGCTTATTATACCACGCAAGCATAAGGCCTATGTTAAGCAAGAGGTCTTTGGGGCGATTGGAACAGCGAAAGACTGGCTTTTACTACCCGGTTGACAAAACGGACCATTTCCTCTTTGCTGTACTTGTCATAGCCCTCCACGACGACATGCATCAAACCGTTTGACAGATGGGTATACATCATTTCCAGCTCTGTCTCACTGG
>ENA-OWPN01001976-OWPN01001976.1-human-gut-metagenome-genome-assembly--contig:-NODE-1976-length-14770-cov-2.739314_pt1 | contig 14770 bp, 17 predicted proteins | sample MGYA00248266_ERZ651850 | MGnify/ENA primary metagenome ERZ651850 (study PRJEB26924, sample SAMEA4378296) | human gut metagenome | biome: human gut; feature: human-associated habitat; material: faeces... | reverse complement strand
CGATTCTTAACCCCGAGGATCTTCCCGACATTCATGACCGTCACATAATTTTGCCGCCCCGCATACTGGCCGATAAAAACATACACATACCGTACCTTTTTATCTTTAATGGCCGGTATATCTAACGTATAATAGGCTCCCCAATAAAAGAACCTTATCTTGCTGCCCTCTTTGAGAAGATCCTCATAGCCGCGGTGTCTAAAGGGGTTGTGTTCAAAATAGACCGTTGGTTGAAATTCAAATTTTCGATACCAGCCGCCGTTACTATCAGACACTGTACCATTTAAGAAAACAACACGCGCCGTATTACCCGTCGCGTCCGTTTTACTCACCTCAAAACAGGCGATAAAGTCGTTGTTCTCATCAGCCAGAGAGACTTGAATAATGCCTGTCTGACCTAGAGCACCAGTCATAAACTGGGACTGAAACCACAGATAGAAATTCTTAGCGCCGACCTCGCCCTCGCTGTCTGCCGGCAGCTCAAGACGCCAGCACCCACCAAAGATCCCGCCGCCGCTTGTACCGTGAGCATCCAGATACAGTGTCTCATAATCCTCCGTAGACGGGTCCACCTTGTGGACATTGCCAACCTTTAAGGTACCGTTGCAATTAAAACCTGGGTTTTGAGGATAGGTTCCCGTATAAGGCTTAAACGCCCCAAATCCGTCCGTCTCCGTATTAAAAAGCGTCTCGGACTGTTCGTAGGGCGTGGTGTCCGCCTCCTCGATATTCCCCATCTCGAAGGCCCCTCCGGTGTGCACGATGCCGATATAGCCGTTCTCCGCCTTGTGTTTGATTCGATAAACTGGATAAACAGAGCCGCTACCGTCGTTGTTAACATGCGCTACCAACTTGCCCTCTTCCATCTTCGCTTGAACGGTGGTGATTAAGTCAGACTCAAGGTAAGGGTCTGCGCAGTAAAACTGCATTTCTCCGATAATGCTCAAACGTCCGGGCTCGGGCGCATCTAAAGAAAGGAGCGTTCCTGTGTAGTGGGCATTCGGCTCATCGGCGAATCGGATGGCCCGATCTTCACCTTTGCAGAAATTTTTTAATTCACGAAAGCGTGCCATAAACGTCGCTGCGTCAGCTCCCGACAAAGTGAACCGTACGGTTAGCGTACGGCCGCCCTGTCGTTTGCCATAGTATTCCATGCCATCCATTCCAATGGGACGGTCTTCGTCGGAAATATTGTACTCCAAGGACTCCCGACCGGAGACGGAAAGTGTTCGGTATCCCTGGATATGCTCCTCAATGAAAGCCCCGTCTAAAGATACGGCTTCACTGCACAACGACATTATCCCTGCCTGCTTGTCAACAGTATCCTTAAATGCATACATCACACTCTCCCTCCAATTCGATCTTTCCTTTTATTGTCAAAATCATTCTTTTCCTGCACGTATCGTGCGGAACCGTAACCTACTTCTCTGCCATCCATTACACTGGTGACCTTTGCATTGACGTAGACCGCTGGCGTATAATTATAATCATCGTGAAGCCCAAATCCGCTGCTACGATAGGCAAATCGTGGCGCCGCGCCTGTAATAACATTGGCTGTTCTTTGAACCATTTTTTCGCCAATGGCCATCGCGTCTTTGATCTTTTTCTCGACCCCTACAACAAAGCCCTCACCAAAATACTCACCGTCGCCTTCGGTTAATTTGGCCGGACTGTGGATCATGGCTTTCGCCCGGATGGCCCGGTCTGCTTCTGCAACTAAAGCGGATGCAGCTGCGCGAACTTCACCTAAAGCGCCGTACATGCCCGACGCCATGCCTGCGCCGATATTGTAGCCATTGCTATAAGCGCTGCTTCCGGCAGCAGCTAATGCCGATTGAATGCTCACAGACATCGTATTTGCTGAGGATACGGCTTTATTCCCCCCGTTTTGCACTGCGTTAGCAAAAGCGTTCATGGCAGATTGTGCAATCTGCGGAAGGGGCTTTAAACCGTTTTGGGTGCCACTCTTGATATTATCGCCAATCGTCTGCCCTGCGCTCTTCGCTTTCCCTTCCGCGTTGTGAAACGCTCCGATGAATGCGTCCATTGCGGCATTTGCAGTCGCACCAAGTGTACCGAGGGCATTGTCAACATAGTTCACCGCTGTCACCATGGCATTCAAGGATCGCCCAACCTCATCGCTTTTACCTGAGATCAGCGTCAGGGTCCCCAGAATGAGCAATAACGCGCCGCTTAAGGCCGTACTGCCCAAAGCAGCTGCGCTGACCGCAAGCCCGAAAGCTGTCATTGCGACGGTACCAGCGACCAAAGCGACCGCCAACACACCAACAGCAAGCGACCCCGCAACAGCCCCTGCAGTTAGCGTCAGTATTCCCGCGCTTACTAAAAGCAGCGCCGCCCCCGCTGCAGCGCCACCTGTTGCGACTAAAAGGAGCCCGGCTCCTAATGTTAGTGTGCTGACAGCAGAAAGCGCCAATCCAATGCCCAAAGCCGTGACAGCGGCTGAGAGCAACAAAACGCCAGCCGCTGCCGCCAAGGCGCCAGCGCCCATAACAAGCAAGCCTGCGCCGAGCACAAGGGCGCCCGCACCTGCAACCGCCGCGCCTGCACCAAACACCAGCATACTCGCCCCCAGGGCTACGATGCTCACAGCACCGGATGCCCCGTACTCGATCACTGTCGGCAGGACACCAGCAACCATGGTTAAGGCTGTAGCAGCAAGCAGCGCTCCAACTCCAACAAGGGCAATGGCGGCCCCAAAGGCGATGAAACCGACCGTGCCTGCAGTCAGCGCCGGACCCAGCGCGGCAGCGCCAATGGCCAGCCCAGCTAAAGCTGCCACCAGCCCCACCATGATAACAATGGCCGGCGCCCCTGCTTCGGCTAACATTGTCGCGGCATTTGCCATAACCAAAAAGCCCGCTGCGATCAAAACGACGCCAGCCCCCAAAGCGATAAAAGCTGCGGCAGCCGCCAAGACCTGCGAAGCACTGGTCGTGCTGGCGGTTCCAACAGCTGCCTGTCCCGCGGCTGTTCCGAAGAGCTTGGATGCCAAACTACCCGAAACACTCTTAGCGATACCGCCCAGGCCTTTTGCGAACATCTGTGCCGCAGGTGCAATGGACGACAATATTTTATAAGCCTTAAAGGCTACCGCCGCTGCCAGAAGCCCAGGGGCAAGTGCCGCGATCAAATCAGCGTTCTCAGCAATAATATTGAAAAAACCAGCGATAGTATTCGCTGCGAAATCCACAGTCCCTGCAAAAGCATCGATTGTGGATTGATTAGACGCCAAAGCGCCAAAAGCAGATCCCAGAGAAGACGCTGCATTCATAAATGCTTTTCCGATTTTACCCGCGCCGTCCTGGATGGCTTCCCAGTATGGTGCGACGGTTTCAACGACTTCCATCACTTTGTCTGTAATGCTGCTCGGATCAACCTGGTCAATTTTATCAATGATCCCGCTGATCCCATTAATTGCCATCTGTGACAAAGCATCAAACGCCGGCGTTAATTTTACAGACAGCGTTTCTTTGAGGCCGTCCATGGCCTGGCCTGCTGTCTTATATTCAGTCGCTAGTTTTGTAAAAGCGTCATTCGTTCCAACGCGCGAAACCGCATCGAAAAAATCTTCCGTGGCGATGGTTCCGCTCTGTACACTTTTTACCAGGTCCGATGTGCTCATTCCCATTTCTTTAGCTACGGCTGCGATACCGGCCGGGGTCTGTTCGAGCATCAATTTAAAATCTTCCCATGCGACTTTCGGCTTAGCTGCCATTTGCGTTGCTTGCTGGGACAGGGTTTTCATCGCCTGGGTTGGGTTTTCAGCGGCAGCCGCTAACCCGCCAAAGCCTTTAACGAGCTTATCTGCGCTTTTTATGCCAACAGCAGCGAGCTGTGAGTAGGTGGTCGCCATATCGCTCGCGCTATAAATGGTTTTGGTGGCGAAATCCTGGAGTTCATTTTTTACCTCGGCGATCTCGCCAGCACCTTTACCCAGCATTTCCATGTTGCCGTCAAAGGTTTTCCAGGCAGCGCTGCTGGCGTTTAATTCGCCTACAACGCCTGTAATCCCATTGGTGATCAAATCAAATGCCTTTTGCCCGGCACCAGCCAGCACGCCAAAACCCAATCCGCTTTTTAGCTTATCTGCAAGGGAAGTGGTCATTTTCCCGGCATTTTCAAACACGGAACGAAAGCCTTGGTCCTGTGCGGATAAAATGGCTCTTACGCTATAATTTTCAGGCATTTACCGCTCCCCCTTTCTGCTTCAAAAACGCTTTGACCCCGGAAAAAGGATCTTCTTTTTTCCCATTAACCTTTTCGATCTCTGCTTCATAGTCATAAAACTTTTTAAACTTTGTATAGACCGGCTTCATTTTGTTCTTACCATTCTTCTGCATGGCTTTTACCTTAAAGTTTGCATAAGCCTGCTGATGGATCCTGTGTTCCCGGTCAACCTCTTTTAACTGGGCTGCTTTCATTAAGAGTTCATACTCTCTTACACTTAATCGGTCCACTTCGTCAAAGCTTGTGAATCCTAAAAACCGGAAGCAGTTTACAGCAACTTCTTCATAGATCTCATTAAAGGATTTTATGGGTTCTTCGTAACTTTCTCCGCGTCCTCTTTCGCCTTCTTTTCGACCTCTGCCATGAAATTGGTCACCTCTCGCCGAGTAATGTTGCTCTTGGATAAAAAATCAAGCACCGTTTTAAACAGTTCGTCAATACTGGTTTTCGGGTCCTCGAGGTATTCCTCAAGATCTTCTTTGCTCACTCGTGGCTCCATCCCAAGATTGAGCAGATCGAGCGCATCCAGCAAGGCTTCTGCGCTACCGTCTATAAGCCCGGCCACAAGAAATTTAAGCCCAATATCCTGTTTTTGTTTTGTTCCCGGCACATCAGCTTGTGCTCTTTTATTGGCTTCTCTTAAAAACCCAAACCCCGCCTTAAATTGATAAACTGTATTTTTTATTGTTAGTTCCATCTGTTTTCTCCTTCACGCTTATGCACTCTGCTGTGTGGTATCCTTAAATACGTAATTTGCCACTTCCTGTTGTTCCGTGGTCACGGTAACATCGCCCGCTGCGCCGCTGCCGTTGATTCCGAAAGTTAAAGATATCTCAACGAAGCCATCTGACGGCGAGCTTTTGGAGAGCTCCGTAATGTATCCCTGAAAATACATTCCTTTAAACTTGTTGTCCCCCGCATCCGCCGGTTCGCTTAAATTTGCTTCCCAAATTTCAATGAGTTCATCTTTATCCATGGCCTTTTCAAGTTCATTAATCAAAGTGTCGCCAACGGATAAAATGGATGTCGCAGTAATCTCCATTTCTGCAGCCCCTGGTGTGCGAATAGACCCATCTTTTGTCTCAGTTGTATCCGCATCTTTACTTTTGGTGCGTTCATTTTCGGTCGTAAATGCCAGTGTAGCACCAGCTGTTGTTGTTGCTTTGCTGAGTACCCGGTAAAGGTATACCAAACGTTTTCCCTGTACCGCTTCAGCGAAAAGCTGTAAATCGAGTTTTTTCATGATTTGCTGCCTCCTAGCTAAATTTAAATTCCATTTCCAAAATGCCATGTAACAGCGGCTGTGCTGTTGTGCGGTCTGGCAAGATTCGTTGATCTATATTTAAGATAAACCAGCCAAAATTCGCCGTTCGCTCAATACCGCGGCCTATGTTTTTGATGTTTAGCAGCATCTTGGAGATGGTTCCGCGCTGTCTTGGATTATTGTGCCAAACGTGAACCGTCTGGTGGACATTTCCAAAAACAGCTGATTTATTGATGTCATCAATCTGTTGGCTGTCTGCCATATAAATAAAAGGGTATGACGTACCCTCTGGTGGGAGAAATGTATCATATACGTCATAACCCTTTTTCTTTAACTGTAATAGAAGCTCTGTGAAGAGCTCTTGCTGCGGATCCACCCTGTATCACCTCATTCCACAAGCTTCTTCATATCTTTTTTGAATTTCTCCTTTTGCTCGTTAAAAGCTGGTCTCAGGTAGGGCTGCGCCTCCATGAAACGGGTACCAAACTCCACATACGGGGCATACTCGACGGTCGGTTCCACGATGGCCGCTGTCCCGCTATCGGCTATTTCAAGCGCAATGCTTCTTTTCAAAGTCCCCGTATCTACTGGCGCGTTTCGCTGCGCTTCTCGCTGCAACTCGGTACCATTTTGTTTTACAACTTTCTTCACAGCGTCTAAGTTGACCTTCTTTTTCAGCCCCAATGTCAGTTCATTTAGGCCTGTTACCTTGATACTTCCCATCATTGCACCTCCGATAGCACAAAAACCTGTTTGCTTCGCAGTCGCCGCGTATAATCCACACGATAGATCCGACCTTCAATACGAACCGAGCTAAAAGCGTCTGTATAGGCGTTCTGAATGTGCGCGGTCACGCTGCCTTGTCGGAGACCGCCATAGACAAGTGTCATTGTCTCTGTTCCCGTGTCCATGACTGACGCATACATTTCTGTTTCAGTGAGCTGCTCTGGCCCGTAATCCCCGGTTTTCGGGTCATATTCTCCCTCAGAAACCTTTTGAAAATAAATAGGTGTGTCGTATCTCATAAGAACCGCACACGTCCTCTCCTGGCATTTTTTTGCGCATTCAGGAAGACTTGAATATCTTCCTGATAGCCCGAAAAGTCATTATCCGAAAAAGAAAGGCTCTCGCCCTCAACGCTATGAGACGAGAGCCCTTCAGATCCAATACGATTAAAACGGATCACGGATACCTCTGTGACGATATACATCAGATCATCCGGTACCTCCATCCCGCCGAGCAAACACTTCAGTCGGCGGGTGGTGGCATTGATAATCAGGTTCAAACGGGAGTCCAGGGTTGTGTCTCCTTCGGGTATCCCGAGTAAAATTTTAATATCTTTAAGCATACCTACTCCTCAAAGACTGCCTTTTCAAAGTGAAAGGTAATGACTTCCTTCCCGTCCACTTCAACGGTCCATTTATCGGTTTGTTTTGGCACCCTTAAGACGATCTCAGGGTCAAAGGGCATATCTTTCTTTCCCTCTCCTGCAACCCCGTTCTTTTTCAGGGACATCTTCTTTCCGGTCTTGGTAAGTTTAAACGGGAAATAATGCCCGCTCTGTTCTTCAGATTTACTTGAAAATTGCGTGTAGCCGGAAACCGCCTTCAGTGTCCCTTCAACGATCCCAGTCTCAAACACCCGCAAATCCTCGCCAACCAGCTCCGAAGCCTTCTTACCTAGCAAGTCCTGACCTGCCGAAAAAAGCGTTAAAATGTCAGGACGGATTACTCCCCCGGATTGACGTCTGCCACAACGTCACCGGAACGGATCGCTTTATAATTCTGGTCTGCTTCTACAACTGTAATGTGGTGGCCCGCAGTCGCTGTAATCTCAGATTTTCCATCCCATTTTGGCCATGTTTTTACGTCCATGCCATAAGTAACTTCGCTCGCCTGGCTTGCATTGGTTTTATACTTGTAAATATTGCGGATAGAAGCGCTCTGAGGTTCAACCGTTAATTTGGTTTTCCCTGCCTCGCTGCCTGCCTCGGATTTTACGGTCAATTTACCCAGTGTCTGGGTATCGCTTCCGCCTACAGAGATGTGCGCAATCGCGTCCAGATACTCTGCAAAGAGACGCACGCCCATAATGGCAAACATATCCGAAATGGCCCGGTCATAGTTGCCCTGCGCATGAAAACCGATAAATCCAGTCGCCGGATCAGTCGTATAGGACAAACCTGCTTTTACAAACTCAGAGTCTGCCGGGTCAACATAATATGCGACAAGGTTATTCAGCGGGGTTGCCACAACAGTATTTTCTGGGATTTCAGAAGATACAAAAACGATGTCTGCGCCAAGGAAATTTTTAATATAATCCATACCAAAAGCGGTCTGGATGGTGATGTCCGCGGCGCCGATGTATTTATATACATCCAGCGTATTGACCCACACAGCTACCCCTGTGGCGGTACGCTTCATTTTTTTGAACTTATCTTTTACTCTGCCGATGGCCATCGCTACCGCCATCTGCCAGGTTGATTCATGCCCAACCAGGGACCCCAGCTTAAGTTGATTGTAAAACTTATCGGTTACTACATTCTGTAAATCGGACTTAAACTCTTCATCGGTCAGGGCCACTGCGGCTTCATAACCTTTTTCAGCAATGGCTTCCAGAGAGACGCCTTTTCGATACTTTGCGATTCGGATGCTATCAAATTCTGTCTCTTCAACTGCGTACTGGGACATCGGGATTTCATCGCCCTCTGCGACGTCACCGGACTGTAAAACGCCAGTGACTTTCTTCGTCTTCAGGACGGATCCGTTTTCCTTTCGGATCATCCGGGTGATTCCCATAACATCCAACAGCGCCTGCATGTTTTTACCAAAGCTTGTGACAAAGTCAATTTCTCTGGCACGCACCTGAATCTGGGCATCTCCAGTCATGTTTACCGGTGCTGCAAATACTTGTAAATCCTTCATTTTATCTTTTTTCATATTAGCCTCCGTTTTTAAATATTCATATATAAATCCATATGTTGCGCGATCAGTCGCTGCCGCTCAATCGGATCCTTGATCTTCTCGATCTGCTCCCTTGTGATGGTGGACTTTCCGCCAGTTCCAGCTTTCGGGGGATTTCCTTTCAGCGCGTTTTTAACCGCCTCCTGCACAGCGCCCTTATACAGCTTTACAAACGCTTCAACGGAAGTTTTCGTCTGTCCAGCGTCTTCTGACACCAGGTATCCTAAGAGCTCGTCAGGGATATTAATCTCCTGATCCGCCAGCATTTTTCGGGCTGTTTTTGCCATGTCTGAAAGCGCATTTTGTCGCTTCAAGTCTTCCAGTTCCTTTTTAAGCTTGCTGTTCTCATAAGCAGCTTTTTCTTCCTTGGTCATTTTTGCCAGCTTTTCCGCCTCGGACAGCTTATCATCCGTCAAGGCTTTCCACTTGGCCTGCGCATTGCTTACTGCCGTATCAATCGCTTTTTGAACTCTGCGGTCAAACTCGGCCTGGTTTCCTTCACGTCTTAAAAAATCGTCAAATCCTTCAATTTCTTGATGCGCTACTGTGTTTTCTTCGCTTTCTCTGCCGGCGCCGTTACTGCTTTGCGCTGCCCCGGCGTCTTCGTTTTCTGCGAAAATTTGTAAATCCATAAATTCCTTATACATGCTCTGTCCTTTCCGCCCCAGCCCATTCTTTTCAGCCCAGACCATGACGTTTAGTTTTAAGACATTTCGGTCATTTTTTTGTGTGAACGTTTTGAGGGAATGCTTCTGCTATTCGCTCAATCCCAATAAAAAAGGAATCCACCAAAAGCTTTCCTGCTTCTGATAAATCCCTATAGTGTATTTCCGCCCGTCCGGGCGATATCTCACATTGAATTTCGTCATCCGTCAGTTCTTCCACTGACATGATTAACGTCTGCGACAGCGCTGTTACCGCCGCACACACAATGTCTTTTCCGTGTTCAGCATACCCTGCGTGCCCGCAAATCCTTATACTTTCTTTTGAGCGGCTTACCTCAATCAAAAGCTATCACTCCTTAAAATCAGGATGAAAAAAGCACCCTGCATATACTGCAAAGTGCTTTAATCGTAAATACGTTCTATCAAAACCATGTGCTCATAAGCTATCCCAGATTCATCATGAAGTTTGATAAAATCTTTGATTTCTTCTTCGGAATACCCATATTCTACGGCTAATTTTCTAAACGCTTCTTCACTCATTTTTCTTCACCTTACTCTCGATCCAATCACCAATGATTTTTGCCCACTTTCTTGGCGTAGGATTGTTATTATACTCCGCATATCCTTCCGCGATGAATTCAGCGATTTTATCATCTGAATAGGCATACTCCGACAAAGCATTTCTTCTATCTGACGGCGTTAAGTTTTTAAACGCCTGCCATGCTTTTTGAATATCTTTATCGTTCCTTATATCCAGTAAATAATCTAATTGATGACCAAATTCATGATCAAATACAGATTCAATAGTGTCACAACCCTGTGGATGCCATTTTGCTTTTACGGAATCCGCAATACTTTGAGCAAACATAACAGAATCTTTTGCAAATTTACTGTTGACGCTGATTCCCGCATATTTTTGACAAATATCAATTAAATCCTTATCGGTAGAATTGACCCTGCCGTTGTAAGCTTCGGCCCAGTTTCTCGGACTAACCTTACCAACTGTTAGCGACGCAGCCCTTTTTGATTGCTGCTCATACCAGGAATTGCTTTGCCCGGGATACTTTGCTCTTAGAGACTTGTCGTAATACTTCGCCAAGTCGGCCTTGAATAATTTATTCTTTTCTTGTGTTGTACCAAAGAATTTTATTTTATTGGATAGTTTAGGGCAATAATTCAAGGCGTTTGCCAATGCTCTGTTCATCGCATTAGCGGTTGCGATATCGGCTCCTTTAAATGAAACTGTCCGAATGCCTAAACCTCTCGCATAAGCCTCTGCATCTTTAATTTTCTTTGCTTCATTGTAACTAATATTACCACTTCTGCCCGTTTTTGCAACAGGTTTCCCTTTCTTTTTTAACTGATTCCATTCTTCCGTGGAGCCTCCTTTGCCCAGATAATCAAGCCAGGCTTCATATTCATCCGAATCCGCATAAGCCGCGGTGCTACACCGACAGTGCGGATGCATCGGCGGCGCATTTTCGGCTGGCACCATTTTTTTCACTTGGAAATGCTTCCCGTCTTTGGCCTTACAAATCGGGCAGGCATTTCCAAGTGCAATAAACTCATATTCCTGATAGCCGTTTCGCTCGTATGAGTGTTTCTGTGCCTCAATCTGCACCCTGGCTAGCTCCGTTACCATCAGCCGCTCAGCATGGCTCCTCGATACGCCAAATCTTTTCTGGAGGTCTGACGCTAATACTCGCGGGTTTTTCCCTTGTATCAAACCGGTCGATAAGATTTTTTCAAGATCCTTTTTTAACAGGTCCTGATACAGCCATATTCGGTCCGAAAACGTCGCGTTATGAAAGGATGCATTAACAATGGCGTGAACCGCTTCTCTGTTATTGAGGACGGTTTTTCCGAGAATTCCAGCTTGTCTCTTAAACTCCGCTAAGGTTCGGTGCGTCAGAACCCGATCTAAAAACTGTTGTAAGACGTCAAAGCCTGATACCATCTCTAGGCCGATGTTTGCCTTTAAAAGCTCCAAACGATTTACCTTCATGGTCAAGTTGTAAAGGCGCATCTCCTCGTTTGCCTTATCGGAGAAATCCTTATCCTTGACATACTTTTTCGCTTTCCTGGCGTAAGCGTCAATGTCCAGTTTAGTGGCTCTTTTCTTAGCCTCGGCCATACTAATGCCTTCTTTTGCTGCATATTTTGCGTAAAAGCTTTCGATCTCCTTCCGGATCTGATCCAGCATGTTTTGATAGATCGTATCGATGTGCTGTTGATAGTCCTTTTCTTCTCGAATATTATGCTTCAGCTGTTCGGCTTCCCGCTGTTTCCAATACTCCTGGCTGCTCATCAACAACACCTCCAAACATTTGCTGCATTACTGGATCTCGAGTGCTTTCTTCCTCTTTCTCAATCTGTTGGATCTCTTCGTCGACACTATCCACAATGGACAATACCTTGAGCTGCGTTTTTTGTGAGGTGATTCCAGAAAGATTTCCTGCAATCTGGCTTTCTTCCAAAATGTTCGCCGGGAAGTTTGGCGTGAATTTAAATTTCAATTTAACCCAATCATCCTCTTTCATGCCAGAAACAGGGTTACTGAAAATCAATTTATATCGGCGGTTCATGCCACTGGTAAATTTCCGTTCCTTCGTTTTGGCCAGATTGCTCATGGCCTGGAGCTTATACTTAAGGGCGATTCCGGAGCTGGTACCAAAATTTTCATCGGAAATGTTTGCCACCATACTGATCTGAAAGATAAGCTTTTCCAATCGGTCTATAAGGTTTTCCTGAGTTTCATCGCCGTTTGGTTTTTGCAAAAACTCTACGATTAACTTTTCCGTATCACCGTCAAAGTTGATGATCCGGTCATCGCGGATGTGTTTGATCTCGTCTTCGTCCAACAATGTCCCGAGTATCTTTAGGTAAGCATCGGCGAAATAATCAACATCGTTCGCTTTCTCTGAAACGGCTTTATTATAAGCATCAATCATGGTTAAAACAGGCTCAAAAATGCCCATTCTTTCTGCGTTTTCCCGATATTCCGTAGCAGGAACCCCAGAAAAACCATGGACCCTTTCTTCTTCCCAGACGATTTTTCCTTTCTGAACAAAGTAACGCACCTTTTCATCATCCGATACACTGCCGTGCAGGACGTTGTCAGTGTCAATATAAAGGCGCACAAAATACAAGGGACGCTCGAGTACAGAATCATCATAAATCATGAAAGCATCCATTGGCGTCAAATAGGTAATGCCGATTTTTCCTTCTTGATCTACGTAGTACATCTCGTAGCCCTTGCCGTAAATGCTGCAAATTTTTGACAACTCCGCATTGTTGTCGTCCTGGTCATTATATTGATCTAAAAACTCAACATAATGGGCTATGGCCTTATCATCGCAGGCTATCTTAATGGGGATGCCGATAAAAAAACCATTCATGGTATCCACAATGTATTTCGCAAAATTTACCGCGATCCGGTTGTCTGGCTTCCAGGGTGGCTTTGGTGCTTCATGAAAAATAGCATAATCGGTCATATACGCGTTTAACAGCGGTCGGTATCGAAACACAGATTCTGCCGCATGTCTGGAAATAAACTTTCCAAGTGTATTCTCATCAAGGACTTCGTGATCTGCCAATCGAAACATGTTTATAGCCCTCCTTTCAGGGATTTGTTTTTATTCAACCGCGCCGGGGCTTTTCGCTCTCGCTCAATGGCGTATCGGAGCATGGCCATCGCGTCATCAAAAAAGGGAACCGGCTCATCCAGGTAGGTATTTGTTCGGTCGTCTTTTTTCCACTTCCACTGTTGAATCTCCTTGATGGTATTGACGCAGGAAGGATGGATGTGTATTTTATGCTGCTTCAGATAATCAATCTGGGCGTGTACGCTGTTTGGTTCTTTCTTAACCCCTTTTGCCCGGTATCCGGCTTTCTGCCACATCTTAATACGATCCGGCTCAGCACTGTCACACCACATTCGAAGGCGTTTATTGAATTTTCCTTCAGCCAGCTGAATGATCTCCTCCGTATCCATCTCATACACGTACAACTCCTGGCAGAGATACAGCTCACCATCTTTGAAACCGACCTCTCCGATACAGTTTGCGTGGTTAAAGCCAAAATCCTGAGCGTTGACCACATAATCAAATCGTTCAGGGGATCGATCAAAGTCCTCAACAACATAGTTTTTAAGGATTAAGCCTTCTGTCTCGCCCCACTCACCAAGTCCATAAACCCGATAGCCCTCAGGATCAACCTCTTTACGTCTTTGCATGCGTCTGTGATACGCGGCATCAATAAAACGGTTATTTTGATAAGTCGACTGATGGGTGCACACCTCTGTGTCCTCGCGGTCAAAAAACTGCGCTTTAATCCAATGGTGTGCCGACACAGGATTGAAGGTCATCCGAATCTGGTAAAATTGCCCCGGCGGAAGCTCTCCACGAAGTCGGTCATCAATGACCTCAAAATCAGCCTGCGTGATCTCTGTTGCCTCTTCAATCCAAACATCGGTTAATTTCCCGCGTTTGAACGTGATGGATTTTAGCTTCTCACGCTGCTTTTCGTCGTTCACGCCTCGGAAGATGATCTGGTTATGATTGCTCTTACACTCCAAGAGCATGTTAGAGCTGTTAATGTACCAGTATTTTTTATATTGTTCTCCAAACATACGGAAAATAGCTCCCTGCAACTCTGCAAAGGTACTATCTCGATTTGTGACATCCGCTTTTCGAACACACAGCAGATTGCGACCAGCGTCTTTCATGAGTCTTAAAATGTAATGCTGGGCGGTATCTACGCTCTTTCCAGATCCAGCAGACCCTTTCATGACAACGTAACGTTTCTGGCTCTGATCGATCTTACGAAAGCAGGCGTTTGCTTTTACGGTAATGTTCATGCGTTATCACCTTCTCCGTAATCAATGGTAATATCTAACGCCATGTCCGCGTCCAGTTCCATCTTATCTGTAAACAGGCTATAACGCTTGCCCAGAAGCTCCGCAGCCTTGACTCGGTCTTTGATGCTGGTGTCTTTCTCCATTGTGCGCGCTTCGGAGCAGCCGTCACCGGTTCCTTCGACCACCACGACCTCCTCAGTCTGTTCGTTGCGCATGACGGCGGTTAAATATTCCAGCACCTCCTGGGCATCGGCGGTTTTCTCGTTGTGTATTTTCTCAAGCTGTTCGTCGATGTAGGTTTTAACCTTAGCAATTCTTAGCATCCTTGATGCATTCACTGACGCAGCGGCATCGCTTTTCACCCGTGGATAAGCGACCTTATAGGCCCTTGTCCCGTTCAGGTCGATTAAGTATTCATCCGCAAAACGTTTTTGTTTTTCGGTCATGCCCATAAGATCACCTCACTTTCTTTGCATCAAAAAGACCCCGGCACTGGAGCTTACCGAGGTCGTGGCCCACGAAAAAAGACACCGGTTTCCCGATGCCTTAATTAGCCACATATCATACAGCGGCCATTTCTTTTTATTGGGCCGCCAAGCCCCGTGTGGTGATCAACCCACATCTGGTTATTAAAGTTAACCAGATTTTAAGAAGTGGCGGCCTGCCAGCCGTTTAAGCCTGCACAGAGATACTCTGCCGGTTTGTCGCGGTGGCGTTGTTAACATTTTTCGATGCTACCATAATAACACACTTCAATCTATCATTGTCT
>ENA-OWPN01001973-OWPN01001973.1-human-gut-metagenome-genome-assembly--contig:-NODE-1973-length-14793-cov-3.393473_pt1 | contig 14793 bp, 7 predicted proteins | sample MGYA00248266_ERZ651850 | MGnify/ENA primary metagenome ERZ651850 (study PRJEB26924, sample SAMEA4378296) | human gut metagenome | biome: human gut; feature: human-associated habitat; material: faeces... | reverse complement strand
TCTCTCCGTCTTGATACAACTTTCTATTCTCGCCCTACTTTTACCATCATAAAATTTTATATACCCTGACTGATAGACTGCATCCATTTCGTTCTCAGCATCTGTAAACCATCCTTTGGCATTATAAAAATAGCCTTCCGAACGGGAGTCTACGATTGTCTCTACCCAGCGTTTCTCAGCTTCAACATAATAATCAGTAATAAAAAGTTCTTTCTCGTATCCCCCTTCACACACATGTTCTTTCCTTAATTGGGCCGCTAACTTTCTCTGATAATAATATTCCGCCTTGTTGCGAACAGCCTGATACAAGAAATTCTCGTTCAAAGCAATATAAAGCCTCTCATAAGCAGATGCATTTCTAAATACATCAGTATGCTCCATGTCATACAAAAAATCCAAGAACAGCTTTCTCAAGAAACCGACAATCGGAGGTCGGTCTTCCAGAATAGGTTTCGTATAATTTATCCCAAAGACCTCTAACGACGAATAGGTTATGCCTTTAAATCGTTGCTCTGTATTTTCAATGCTTGCAGCAGCATAATCATAAATAATATTTCCCGATGCATTACTTGGAAATTTATTCCAGAAAATCTCAATAATATTTCGGGTTAGATTGTCTTTTATGTTTAAGTTTGCGGAAATAGGTAACAATAAGATAAGGCTGTTCGTATGATAAACCGTTGTTTCATTCTTTTCATTTATATAATGCACATGAAAGCTTACGCCTTCCTCAGAGAGCGTAACATAAATAGGGTATTTCTCCCTCAGCCCATCTTGGGCACTTGCTTTACTATTCTTAAGGACACGATAATTAAACACTGTTACCTCATCTGTTAATTGCGATGCATTCACATCCAACGAAAAAAAACGTCCGTAATTCATAACTTATAAGCCTTTATCGATGGTTAGCATTCTTTATTCCTATAATATATTTTTCTATTTTTCTTACTACTCCATCCTCCTCCTTCCTATTATCTTCCACTTCGACTTTATGCAATATATCTTTGATAAAAATATATTCATCCCACATTTCGTTCCATTGGCGGATATTTCCAAAGGCAATAAGATATATCAAATGCTGAATATGTTCCCAAAAGGCATTGCTGTAATATTTGAGATCGGGAAACAGAGCTTGCACTAATGGGGAGCCATTCTTTTCCGCATCAGGATTATCTTTTCCTCCCATATAATAGTCATGTTTAAGAATATCGTAATGCGCCCTCAAGCGCAAAAGGGAATTAAAGTTCTTCATCGCACGGTCTCTTATAGACACCGCAACTTTAAAAATATGATCAAGTAAATCCAGCAAAGTAATTACACCGCTATCAACCTTTGAACCATCATCATTTCCCACTTTCACCACAGAAGCATCTGTTATGCTTTTAATTTGTTGATAAAACAATGAGTATAAGTTGTATCTGAATAATTCGGGCGTAGTCGTTGGGCACGCACCTCTTGCAATATACCAATAGTCAGTATTATAGTGCATCCCTTCAGACAGCATTCTTTCACTGATAGCATTAGAAAATGCTGAGATAAAGAATATCCAAAGTTTTCCAAACGGTCCCTTGGCTTGTATATACTTTTTCAAGTTTGCTGCATCCTCTTCGGATAAGCCGTTTTTTATAAGAATATTATCCTCGTATTGTCTTTTTAGATCTCGCAGCAGACTCGTGCCGTAATTCCGCGAACTTTTACCCTTATTCTCGCCAAGCAAATAATCTAAAAGAATTAGATCAAATCTTTTTTCCATAAGTTTAGCAACAGCTTCCTCAATATTTGTCACACACTCTAAGCTCACTGTAAAGCATTGTTCACTTTTGGTAGACTTCTCATTGAGCTCCTTGATCATATTTTTACAGTGGATACATTTTGGGGAATCACTCTCAGAATCCCCACACATTAAATAAAAATCATCTTTTAGGACATTAGCTACAACTTTACATTTTTGCACCTTTCTTTCGTCTAGATCGCTATCTTGATATGCATTATCATCAACAATTAACAAACGCCAATGCAATTTTGCCCCCTTTGTCTTCTTTGAGTATTTAAGTTTTGCTTTCAGGCTACTACCACCAATCTTTCCTTCATTGGCATTTATTCTATCACTATAAATGAGTCCATTCATTTCTGTTTCAGAGTGAAACACAAAAGGGATTACATCTCCATAATGACCTCCGACAAAGGATCTTAAAAAAGAGTTTTTGGCAAGACGTGCTCTAAACTCTTGCATTTCTTGAGCATTTGCTGTTTTATAAATGCCCTTATGACATTCTGCAAAAAAAATCTTTATATTCTGTACAGCACCCTCACTCTGCGCATACCTTATCCAAACACTACTGTCTAAATACAAAGCGCGCCCATCCTCACTCTGTAAATCTTTAAGGCACCTGTCACCCTTAACTAATATAGGTAAAGAGCCTTTCCCTTGAATATTTCTCAATGCATCTTCATATTCATCACTTTGTTCAACGGCATTCAATTTAAACTCATTCTTCAATTGAAATTCAACAATTGCATTTATTATTTCAGTCGTACTGCACGAATATTTTTCTTTATCATCGGCTTTACTAATATCAATGAGAATGTATCTTTTTGGAATAATAAATATTTTTGGGGGAATCCTATCATTAAAGTAGCCTTCCAATACAGACTTACAAATAGGTTCTCCTTGATTTAATACATTTTTGAAGAAGCTTGGTTGCACCCTATGAGAATCATGTATAAATGTACGAACATTCCCCTTTTTTATAACATTGCACAAATTAGGGCATCTCGATATGCATTTATCTGAAATTCTACAATCCTTTAAAGGTTCATCTTTGTCACCATGCTCTATTATATCCTTATCATGCAAAAACAATTTTATTTCAGTTGTAGCAATTCCTTCTATTTTTGCCGCAATTTTAATTAGATTTTCTACGAAAACAAATTTCGTGTTATCGTCACACCTCAGAAAACTAAAAATACCACTATTATACCAATTATGCGTTATTAGCAATATAACATCACTAAGTTCTATCCGGATAAAGCCTGTAAGTAGTCGCTTATATATATTTCTATCAGATTCGCTAAGATTTGAAATAAGTCCTAAAGCTATATCGGCAATTTCGTTCATTGTCTCGTTCTCGCTTCTAGGATACGACCACCATTCTAATATTTTTTCAAAATTCGTTTTCTTTTCTAGTCGTCCCTTTACATACTTAACTAATGGAATTTCAAAATTAAGTTTGTCATTTATGAACATAAACGACCATAAAGACCGAAAAAAGCCTCCTTCTAACAATATAATTTCTCGAAAGAAAGTATTGTCCGAACAATATTTGTTGTTCTTTGCTTCAAATAGCTTACTATTGTATTTGGTTGTCACCAAATAGACTGCTTTTTTCATATCTTCATATTTTATCGTAATCTTATTTGTGATTCAATCTTCCTTTGCCTATATAGCAATTATTATATAGCAATTGAGAAAGAAAGTATTTCGAGTCATCCATAGCTGCTTGAATGGCAGACAGACTCAAAAAAGCATAATCTTTCAGATCTTTTTCGAGTTCCGCACTCAAGTTACCTCTACCGGAATGTATTGTAACAAATTTAGTATTTCCGAAAATCATCTTCAGATTTTTCATCACTTCAGAAGCCGTAACCCTATTTTCTTTAGTGATTTTCTCAATAATACTTAAATGGATGGAAAGGAAAGTCGGTGAGCATAATGTCTTCGTGTCATTTAAATCAGTTACATTAGCAACATTCATACCTTGCAAGTTTATAATATTCCCATTCTTATCAATATCATAAATATGCAACTTCCTCCTTTCAATCATTTTATGCAACGCAGTGAGGTTATCTGTGCTTTCCGTCCTCTTAGTCCTTGGCGCACTTTCGCTATTTTTTTGTGCAACCTTTTTATCAATATCCGCACGTATGATAGACTTATTGTTTTTCATCAATACAGACACATTAAGATCAATATGATAATGCTCCTTAATATCATCTCCAATATCATCACACGACTTGCCTGAGGCCAACAAGTCCTCCACTTCATTAAATATTTCGTCTGCATTTAGAAGCACGTCATTTGTTTCAAGTTCACTACCTACATTTAAACCTTTAAAGCCATGTCCGTAATTTTTAAATATCCGTTCATCGATTATAACAAATTCAGTCAATGCCGATTCTATTACTTTCAGACGATTAAATTCATCTTGCAAAAAGAAAGGTTGAGTGATTGTCCCTGTAAAATCTCCTCCTGATATAGAATCAATATATGCCGCATCACTATATGCCGCCAGCACCCTATCAATTTCCTCTGTCTTTAATATCGACAAGTGATTTTTATAGAGAATATCATTCTTTTTGATTCCTGTAGCCTCACTCGTAGCATGCCAAATACAATGATTTATATTTGATACATTAGAATGAGAAGCATTATTTTTAGGTTCTATATGTATATTTATGTCATTCAACTCTTTGACCGTTACTCCAGTATTTCGTTCTATGATCGCCTTCATCATCTCTTCAGCCGTAAGTTCACTCCCATCTCTATTCTCATAAAACCGAGGATAGAGATTTGACAATCTCAGTACATCATTTGTTTCTATATCAGCATATTCATTTTGACGGGTATTTACATCAATCAGAACCTCATAATCTTTATTCGCAACTATGATATCGGCTTTAATTCCACTAATGTTGGAATAATTGATTTTATTATCCACAACCATCTCATCCTTGATATAATAAACTTCTTCATATCTATCAAGCGCAATATAATAACCAAGATTTTCACTATCATTCGTCATATCGCCATTATCATCTACAGCAACGACTCTTAACACTTCAGATAATCTTTTGATTTTATTTTCATTAGAGATGCTCTCATATTCGCCAAACCAATCTGCCAATGCATGGTTATTAAGCCATAGAGCCGAAATAAGAATTTCTTTAAGCCCTTTATTTGATTTATCTATTGCACCTTCGGAGAGTATCTTAATTTTGGTATAACGTTCGTTTAATTCTTTTTTAAGAATAACTCCATTTATTTCTTTATTTGCATTTTTCTTGTTATCGAATATAACGAGGTGATCCTTATCGATTTTAACAGATACAATCAGTCCATCTTCCGGAATACTTTCTTTATCATGTTTAGCTGAGTTACGAATAACATTCTCAATAATGGTAAATATGGCATGGCGACCAAGAATACCTCCGGGTACAGCTAAATTCAATTTAGCAAATTCTTCTTTTGCTTCTTGGTTTTCCTGTTTGTTTTGCCCACCAAACTTTATCCCTTCATCCGAAATCAACTTCAATGACAGTTTTATACTACTACTTAAGAGGTTAGATTGTTTGGATATATCTTCTGAAAAAACAATATAATCCAATAAGAAATTAGTCGTTGCTTTATCATGCCTGTCTCCAAACTCATCAGGTGTAAGCTCATCAAATATCTGAGATTTAACATTAACCGGACCGTATGGAAAACGATCTGTGGAGACAATGGTAGCGATAAAGTCCATCCTTTCTTGTATATACTGTAAAGTATGCCTTATGCCACGATAATCCTTTTGGCGTTGTTCGTCTGTATCACTCTCAGCAAGATTACTGAAATAATGTTTTGTATTAGATATAAAATGGCTACCTAAGTTGTGGCTCATATTTCGGGCCATAATAGCGGAAATGGCAGACTTTATGGACTCTTCCAAAAGTTCTTTTTTCGAAATTAGATTATGATAAATTGGAAGTAATTGATTTGTTGTGATTTGTAATAGTTGAATATCTATAAATCTCAATTTACATTTAGTTTTAATAACCATGTGACTATTAGTTTTTTCATTACTGATTCCACAAGGTATTATATATAAATATTTTACAGTACCATTTTGTTTTTTTTGAAAATTAAGGAATTTCTTGATTTTGGTCTTATCCGTAACTAGTCGAATAGCTTCTTTTCTTTCATATTGATTATTAGTCAAATAGACATTATAATTGTTAAAGGCAGTAATATTTCTTAGAGAACCAAGAGGTAGTATTAGAAAATTATTGCATTCAAAACACATTCTATGCACCTCATTGTCTGGTGCATCTTCTTCCCATAAGTTTATCTGTATTGGCTTTAGCGATCTATTTCTTAAACTGTAAATGGATGCTTCAAAAATATGTTGTATCAATTCACCTTCAACAGCATAGCTCTTGTCTGACAAATACCTTATTCCATTATTTGTCAAGCTTATATACACATCTACAGCATTAAAGTAGCTCTTTATTGCATCAATCACCTTAAGAGTAAATTTGTTTTGGGTTAGTAAAGAGTCATTTGTATAAAAAAGTACTTGCTCTTTATTATTCCCAATCAACACTATGTTTTCATTCATACTGCTAATGAATTTTGCAATATCATAGTTATTTTTTTCCTCATTGATTGATATCGAATATGACTCTTTAGATGATATAGATCTATCTTTTTCTATCAACGGAATTTCCTTAACTACTAATGGTAATGTTAAATATCCATCATGACTAAATCCTATACTTTCATCGAATTCACGACTAATAAAACATCTTGTTTTTAGTATTCTCTGAATAATGTTTGATTCACCGTCTTTTAATAAATCATTTATAATTTCAAATGCGAGTCTAATGATTGACAATTGAAGTTTCTTATTATTGTTCCTCTTCACATCAACACAATAAACGCAACGCCCTCTAAGATCTGTATTTATTATAATTTTTCTATCTTGCACTACAGCATTAGTCAATATATATTGACATTTATTGTCTTCTTCTATCAATGATTGTATCTTAGATATATGCTCGTTGTCCCCCAAGCCTGCTATAAAAGCGATTTCGAAATTTTGATTTGTTTCAACAATTATCCCATAACGTTTCTCGAAAAAATCTTTAAATTTTCCACTAAGACTATTTGAATAATAAGAATCTCCTATTCTAATGACATTGCATTTCAAAGGATTTTTTAATAATACGCCGTTCAATTTAGTAAAAATAAAATTTGCAAAAATAGACATTTCATAATCCTGCGAGAACCAAAACTTTGGTATTACAGAAGAATTATCGTGAAACTCCTCGAAATTTGAGCTTGACAACAAAGACATCCACGGCAAACAAGTTTTACGCATTTTTGTGTAGTTATATAAATAAACAGAGGCATCATCTCCTAAAGCAATTATCAAATCAATCCCTAGTTTTTCTAATTTTGAATATATTTGATTTATATTTTTCTCATCTATTTCCTCTATTTGTATGCAAACTTTATATATAAATATCTCCCTGCAACAAGTATATAAATCGCATTTAGAAATATAGCCATCATCTTCAATCATTCCTTTAGAAAAAACGAAACCAATCTTATAGCTATTTGTATTCATACACACCCCCACCTATTTGTTAATCATTACGTATCACAGCAAATGTTCCATCAGGATATATTTGTCGTATTACAATTGGAATATTCAATTCCCTATTTGGCAAATATGTTAGTTTACCTATTATTGATTCAAAGTTTCTTAGTTCAATAAGCCCCTTCTCAATTTTTTTTGGATCTGATCCATAGCGATTTATAACATCAGCAAGAATTGAGACACTTACATATCCAAAAACAGAATGAGCATTAGGGTTAACACCTATTTTATTTTTGAATGGCAGTACAAAGTTTCTATAACTATCAGTTTTAGAGTTATTTGGGTCAAATGTTGTACTACTAAAGTACGTACTATCAAGGGCATTTGCTACGGCTTTATAATATTCTGGAATAGTAATTGTTTCATCCGTTAGTAATGGCCCTTTATAAGACATTGATCGTAACTGGTTAAAAGCAGCTAAATATCCACTACCAAAACCAACCACAAATATTACTTCAGGATTCTTTGCTATGATCTTTTGAATTTGCATTTTTATATCTTGCGCTGACAAATCATAAGTTTCGGAAATCAATACTTCACCACCAGCATCTATAAAAGTTTTTTTAATCGACTGCGCAAACTCATTACCATAATTATTGTCGACTGAAAATATTGCACATTTATTTTTGCCAAGATTATTCTTGGCAAAAGATGCCAGTTCATTACTGGCAGAAGATGTTGCAGTCCATGCTCTAAAATATCTATCACTTAAAGTCGGAATATTTTCAGCTGCCGCTGCAAGAGCAATTACAGGATAATCATATTTCGACACGCTCGCAGCCAAATTGCTACAAGGAATATCACCAAAGATGATAAATGCACTTGGATGGTTATAACGTAATTTCTGAAATGCAGCAATAGCACCATTTGCCGTTGACTTTCCGTCTTCTATAAGTAATTTAATTTTTTTACCACCAAGTTTAATGATTGAATCATTCATAGTATGTTCTGCTATTTGCATAGCTTCTAACATAGGCACTCCCAATTCTGCAGACACCCCAGTTAAAGGCAATATTACACCTATTCTTGTCTCATTTTCGTTTGAACGACATCCACAAAATAAAATTACTAATAAATAAATAGTCAATAAAAGAATCTTCTTCATAAGTTTATATTTTCAATTTGTTATTATTCCATTTTCCAACACATAAATTTTATCACAAAAGTCCTGAACCAGCTCAGCCGACTGCTCAACCAACAAAATGGTCAAAGCACGTTCTTTGCGCAACTGCTCCAAAATAGAATACATCGTTTTAATCGCCGCCGGAGACAATCCAGCCGATGGTTCGTCCAGAATCAATAGCTTTGCCTTGCTCAATATGCTCATGGCAAGAGCTAACTGATTACGCTCTCCACCGCTTAGCTTATCTGCCATTTTGCGCTTCAAAGCACCTTTATTTCCACTAAGCACCGGAAAAATCATTCTAATTTCATCGATATTTCCAGCATTGCGATTACTTGCCGCTATCTGCATATTTTCCCATACCGATAATTCTGAAAAAGTATTGCTATTCGACATAAAAAACGAGATTCCCAATTGTGAGAGTTCACCAGTCGAAAGTTGTCTAACATCACCACCTCCAAAAAATATTTCTCCCTTACGATACGGATTCATGTTCATTATCGCCTGACAAAGTGTACTTTTTCCTGCTCCGTTAAGTCCCAACAAAGCCGTAGTACTTCCTTCCTCCAATCGCAGATTGATATCATGTACCACATCGACACCATGAAGGTAACCGCTACAAATATTTTTTAGTTCTAACATCATACGCCCAAATAGCTATTCATTAATTTTGAGTTATTAAGCACTTCTTCCGTCTTTCCCTGCAACTCTATCACGCCACCATCCAAATACAATGCTCTATCTGCCAAATTACGAATGAACTTCAAGTTATGCTCTATCAGCAAGATTGTTACACCAGAAATTTCAACCATCCGACGAACCACGCGTGCTACTGCGTCAAAATAATGCGGACTAACCCCTGCCGAAGGTTCATCAAGCATCAACAATTTATCATCACTCATCAATAACCTCGCAAGAGCAATCAAACGCTGTTCCCCATACGATAAGGAGCCACTCTTGCGGTTGAGCATTTCCAAATATTTATTTTCTTCACCAAAAAGACTTTTAAATATTTCAACGGCACGTTCTTCTTTTGCTTTTTCAGCCGAAGCAACCCGTTGAGGGAATAGCAGCTGTTCAAAAGGAAATTCACCAGCTCTGTCATCCGAAGCTATTTTCATGTTTTCCAAAATAGACAAATCACCGATCAGTTGCTTACTTTGGAACAATCGCCCTATGCCCTGCATCGACACTTTATAGGGAGGCAGAGAAGAAATATTTTTGCCGTAAAAACACACTTGTCCGGAATAGCCTTTCTCAAAACCTGAGATAATATTGAAAAGCGTTGTTTTTCCGGAACCATTGCCACCGATCAATGCTGTAATCTGCCCCTGTTCAATGCCTAAGTTCACTCCTTTAAGCAAATTGAGTGTTTCGTTTCCACTACCGGCAAAACTCAGTCTTATATCTTTTAGTTCCAATATTTTCATAATTATTTAATCTCGGTTTCACCACACACACCTTGTGGACGGAAATACATAATAATAATAAGAGCCAAGCCATAAATAATCTGACGCATATTGGCCGCGATTGTATCGGGCATGCCTACGAATCTTAAAATTTCCGGCAAAACGACCACAAATAAAGCACCGAAGATAGGTCCCCGGATATTACCCGTTCCACCAATAAAAAGTGCACTGATAATAAAAATACTCTCATCAAGAGTAAAACTGGTAGGATCGATATAGCTTACATAAGAAGCATAAATCAAACCTGCCAATCCTGAAAATGCTGCTGAAAGAAAGAATGCCCACGACTTAAATGCAACCGGATTACGCCCCATTGCCGCAACAGAATGTTCATCATTGCGCAAAGCACGAAGTATCCGACCATAAGGGGAATATTTGATTGTTTTAAACAAGTAGGCTACCAGAATGGAAACCACCGTTGTCAGGAAGAAATATCCCCAAACTCCGGAAATACTCCATATACCTAAAAGTTTCACTGATGGAATGCCCGGAACACCGTAAGGACCATGAGTTATATCCGTCCAATTATACAGCACCGTATAGACAATCATCTGAAATCCAAGTGTAGCGAGTACAAAATAGTCTCCTTTGAGCTTAATAGATGCAAACGATACCAAGTAGCTGAACAACCCGGTCAGCAGCATCACAGCCAAAACCACGATTACAAATGGAAGATTGAACTGCATCAAAAAGAAAGCACTGATATACGCGCCAATTCCATAGAACGCAGCCTGCCCCAGCGTGAGCAAATTCGCCATTCCGATAGGCAGGTTAGCACTTAACACCAATAAAATATAGATGTTAATCATTATGCCGATATGTAGAATATACTCCATAGTTACACCACTCTTTTTTTATAACCTATAAATCCCTGGGGGCGAAGGAACAAAAAAAGGATTAGCACAAGGAATGTAATCGCATTTTGCCAATTGGAATCAAAATGAAAAACCACCAGCGATTGCAGAATTCCTAACGTCAAGCCTCCCAGTACACAAGCATTTAATCGTCCCACTCCTCCAATAATCATTGCCACCATAGCATTAATCATCACACTCATTCCCATGTGTGGGTCAAGTCCAATGTCGTAAACGGTTAGCGAACTCGCCAATGCCAAAAAAACTCCGCTAAGAGCAAATACTTTCAAACGAATGTTTTTTATACTATACCCCATTGTGCGAAACAATGTATCATTGCAACTTAAAGCCCTTGTTTGAAGTCCTAATTTTGAGAACTTCAACAGGAACATAAAACCTATAATTGCAGTCGAGCCAACCAATAATTGAAGCATTTGAGGAGTGGTTATTATAACACCACCCCAATTATAAGTCCGTTGAATGGAATTATCAATAACTTTTGTTTCGTTACCAAAAAACATTGCCACGGCATTAACCAATATGGTCATCAAGCCTATAGAAATCATAACCACATTGAGAGATGATTTTTTCTTATAAAGCGGCCGATATACAATCCATTCGGAGCCTAGACTGAACAAAGCAGTAACAGCAACAGCAAAAAAGATAGCCAAAGGCAACTCCATATTCATTACATTATAAGCATAATATAATGAATATGCAGCAATGACATACAGTGCGGCAGCTGCTATATGAAAAATCCGGGTGGTATTATATACCAAAGCGAATCCTATCGCACAAAGCGAATAAAGGATGCCAGCGATAAAACCGTTTATGATAAACTGCAAAAACATTCTGACTCTATATTATTTATATACCCGATATCATACGGATAGTGTGAAGCAACTCTTATTTCTTACTCCCATATCCATCTATCGGCTCTTTATGTGTTAATGAAAAGTTTGGCAAACAAATGTAAAGTAAGAAGCGAGGAAAGGCTACCCCTCCGTTACCGGATCTGTATCCTTCCTCGCTTTAAGGATTTATATTATCAAAGGAAAGGATACCGGATAATGAGTATCCTTCCTTAGAATAATATGTTTATTGAACTTTTCTTGTTACAGTTACCTTGAATGTCTTAGTAACAACGCCCCAGTTATGAGTATAAGTAATGTTCAAGTTTACATCGTGACTATAAACTGTACCTGTCGGAGTTCCCTTCCAAGTAAGAGTTGCAGTAGCTTCATCGTAAGTAAAGTCTTTTTCATTTTCATCCAAAGAGATCTTCAAGCCAGTTGCTTCCGGAACAACTTGACCAGCAGCATCTTTTCTATACAATGTTTCAGCTATCGCTTCTTCATTAGCAATCTTGGTTGCATCGTATTTTACCAATACATTTTTAACAGCATCCTTCAATGTCAATTCTGCCCATTTCTTCTTGTCAGCTGCACCTAAAGCATTAATCAAATCGATGATCTTAATCTGATCGTCAGTAGCCAACGCCGGATTATTATACTTCAAGTCTACTATTGCAGAGAATTCCAAGATAGGTTGCTCTACTTTCCAGTCTTCAGTTGTAAACAATACACGTTTGGCAGAACCAGCTGTAGCATCATAGATATCAACCTTCAAAGTTCCAACCTTAGCCAAATCTACACGCGGAGTAAAGGCAATCTGATGAGTAGTTGTCCACTCAATATTATTGCTCTTCATCATTTGTTGAACATAAGCATTCTGTTTCTTATAATCCAATTCAAACTCAACTGTTGCATCTCCAGGAACAACATTATACATCTTGTCGAATTCTTGAGATTCCATGATGAACTTGCTATAAGCACCGGCAGTTTTTGTCCATGTACCGATAATAGTACGACTCTTGTATTCATCCTTGATAGGACAATCAAAGTTATAAGTTACAGAGAAGTTATCTACAGAAACCTTGAACAGTTTGCTTACGAAGCTATTGTAAACAGCATACGGTGTGTTCACTCCGTTAGTCATCTTCTCAGTAGCTCCCCAACCAGGATAATAAGAAGAATTTCCAGCCAGCAATGACATATTCTTGAATTGTGTAAAGTTAGCACCCGGTGTCAAAATCAAGAACAAAGAGTCCTTATCGGCATTGTTTCCACCGTTCTTATAATACAAGACAGCTTCATTTTCAATTGTCTCAAGAGCTTTAGCCAATTCTGTAACCTTTGCAGGAATATTAGATAGTTGATTCAAGCCGTTATTCCAATAATATTGGTTACATTGGCCAGATATTGATTCATATCTCACTAACTTGCTACCACCAGCATCATATACAGGCTTATTCAATGTAATGAATGTGCAATATTCATCATTATCATTAGCAATAACGTCACGGCCTTCAATAGCAGCCTCAAAGTTACGGACATCCAAAGTAATGATCCGGGCCTGTGAGCTATTGTATGCAAATGTAAAGTTTTCCTTAGCATCCAACGGTTTCAAAGCAACGGTTCCAAATACAGGATTAACAGCAGGACGAACAGCCTTGATGAATACTACATTCTTCACTTCATATTCTTTAACACCTTCTTCCTGTGGTTTAACTGTAGTAGTCACTTCTATCGCAGCGTATTCATCAATAGCAGATGCCTGGTTAGTCGATTTTACAGACAAAACATTATCTTTAAAATCAAAGATACCCTGACGAGTTTTAATAGGTTGTCCATTAAATGTATAATCCTCATTCTGATCCAACAATCTGAACACTCTGGTATATGAAATATTGGTTGACTTCAACCATACTTTTGCTGCTCCGGAAATGTAAGCGTCAATAGAATCATTTACATTATAAACACCTTGATAGTCAAAGCATCCATAAGATTTACCATCATAAGAAGCACCATCTGCATTGATTATTGCAGGGTATTCATCTTCTTTCATATTAGTAGAGGTAAAAGCATTTACAATGCTCTTTACAGATGCATGTGTTCTACTTACCGTGAAATAATCGGAAGCTGATGTATATTGACCATACATAGTCACATCTAATGAAGTTGCATAAGTACTATAGGTTTCAATACCTTCGTTCGGTAAAATAGCAAGGCTCAAAATACCGTTTTCTAATTTTGCAGAACCTTCCATATAAGTCAACGCCGGTGCAACACTACGAGCAATCTGGTAAGTATCGATGAACGAGAATTTCGCGTTGTTCAACGAGAAATCGCCCGGATATACTTTGAATGAAGCATAAGCAGGAACAGATGCAAACAATACATCCTTATCAGAATCAAAAGAGCCTTCATTTTCCTGCCAATAGATATCATAAGCTTTGCAAACATCGTTGGCATCATTAACATTCTGCTTTCTGTAAACCACAGTCTGCAACCCTTTGAAAGCAGAACCTTCCTGCAACAAAGTATAGTTCTGTCCATCTATAGTTACAATTACAGTCTTGCTTTCAGCATCTACAGCAATGTTAGGAAATTCATTGTTCTGCTTCAAATCTGTAACCTTGTCACCAATCTTGATGTATTCAACACCGTCAACAGTCACCCATGACACGTTTGAGCCAGCGGCTTCGCCATCTTGACCTCTAGCCGGGACCTTGTTACCTTCGGTATCTTTTACGTCTACCCAAGTAGCACCTTTATCTGTGCTAACCTGCCAGTAATTACCTTCCACACGAAACTCAGGGATAATGGTAGCACCAGCTTCTCCATTTGTTCCGTTGGTACCATTTTTGATAGTAACTTTGGAACCGTCAGTGAAAACCAGTTCATATCCACCGGTAACTTCGTTACATGATTGAACGAATTTACCTGCCTTAATAGCTGCGTCCAGGCTTGCAATGGTTTCCTTGACCCCGCTCAACTCCTTGTCGATGCGGTCAATGTCATCATCGTAGTCCTTACAAGACACAAATGTTCCTGTCGACGAAACCATTAAGGCTCCGAACAGGATTG
>ENA-OWPN01001972-OWPN01001972.1-human-gut-metagenome-genome-assembly--contig:-NODE-1972-length-14802-cov-3.384214_pt1 | contig 14802 bp, 10 predicted proteins | sample MGYA00248266_ERZ651850 | MGnify/ENA primary metagenome ERZ651850 (study PRJEB26924, sample SAMEA4378296) | human gut metagenome | biome: human gut; feature: human-associated habitat; material: faeces... | reverse complement strand
GTAAGAAGCTCCCACGCAACCCAAACGGTTTTCATCAATATAAGGTTCCTGTTTTAGCTCGTCGATAGCAGAGAGGTAGTCCTTGATATTTTGTCCGGGATAGTCTCCACTGATTTGTTCATTCCATTCTTGTCCAAATCCCGGTAGGCCGCGACGGTTCGGGGCCACGATGATGTAACCGTTGGCAGCCATCATTTGGAAATTCCAGCGATAACTCCAAAACTGGCTCACGGTACTTTGCGGGCCACCCTCGCAATACAGGATTGCCGGGTATTTTTTGTTCGGGTCGAAATGAGGAGGATAAATGACCCATGTTAACATTTGTTTGTTATCCGTGGTCTTGATCCAGCGGGATTCAACCTTACCCATTGTTAATTGATCCAAAATTCCTTTGTTCACAAATGATAGTTCCGTATCTTTTCCCGTGGTCGGGTCTACTTTGTAGATTTCGGCGGGTTTACTCATGGATACTTTCGTGGCAATCAGGAAATCGTTTACAGGAATAACTGACGTGTAGTTGTGTACTCCTTCCGTGAGTTTATCGATCTTGCCGTCATTCAAGGTTAACTTGTAAATTTCATCTGTAGCGTGATAATCCGAGATGAAATAGATGGTGTTATCATCTGCCCAAGACAGGCTTCCGACATTTTGATCGAAATCTTTCGTGTATTCTTTTTTCTCCCCGGTTTTCAGGTTCATCACGAATAAGCGGATTTTGTCAGCTTCGTAACCGTCACGTTCCATACTTTCCCATGCCATGAGTTCCCCGTTGGGAGAGATCACTTGGTTCTGGTCGTATCCCATCATTCCTTCCGTGAGGTTAGTGGTTTTACCGGAATTCAAATCGTACAAATAAAGATCCGTGTTCGTGGAACTCATGTAGGCAACACCTTCTTTTTTACGGGCCATGTAGATCACCCCTTTACCGTCTTTTGTCCAAGTGAGTTGCTCGGTTCCCCCCCAAGGACGGACGGGTGATTCCCATTTTTCACCTTCCATGATGTCTTTTCCCGTGGTCACCATTTGTCCGGGGATATAATCGGCCACGAAAGGATGCGTGTAGGCTTCCACCCAGTCATTCCAATGACGGTAAACTTGGCCATCAATTAAACGGGCATTTGCTTTCGGGAGATCAGGGTGAAGATCATGAACATCTTGTTCCAGTTTCACGTCTTTCAGGAAAAGAAGTTTGGATTTGTCCGGGGAGAAAATAAATCCCCCAATGCCACCTTCGACATTGGTTAACTGGGTAAGGCCGCTACCATCTGCATTCATTTCCCATAATTGTACGGAACCGGATTTGCTGGACATGAAAGCGATTTTACCATCGGAAGTCCAGGTTTCTCCGAATTCTTTGTAATCCGTGTCTGTTAATTGTTGTGATTTCCCGTCGGCCAAGTTCATCACGTAGATGTCACTGTACGAGCGATCTTCTTCCTTGTTGAAATAAGTTACGTCATACAGGAGTGTTTTCTGATCGGGAGATACGCTTACGCTACCGATTCTGCCGAATGACCATAACACCTCGGGAGTCATCACGTCGGATGCTAGTTTCATATCCGGTGTTTTATAACTTGTTTTTACTGCTTCTTTCTTGTTGTCACACGACACCATTGCCAACAAGATTAATGCAGAACATAAATAATTTTTCATTGTAATTTTAGCTGTTTTATTACACGATTTTCTTATTTCGTTGCCGGTTGTACGCCGTTTTCCATGGCTTCCACGATCTTTTGGGTAAGCTCTTCTGCTAATTCCGGGTTATCCATAACCAGTTGTTTCACGGTTTCCCGTCCTTGTCCCAATTTACTTTCTCCGTAGGAGAACCAGCTACCGCTTTTCTTGATCACGTTGCATTCAACGCCCAAGTCAACAATTTCTCCGGAACGGGAAATTCCCTCTCCGTACATGATGTCAAATTCGGCTTTCTTGAATGGGGGGGCAACTTTGTTTTTCACCACTTTTACACGAGTATGGTTACCGTAGATTTCCTCTCCGTCTTTGATTTGTCCCACGCGACGAATATCCAAGCGTACGGATGCGTAGAATTTCAGTGCGTTACCTCCGGTTGTAGTTTCCGGGTTACCGAACATGACACCGATTTTCTCGCGCAACTGGTTGATGAAGATACAGGTCGTGTTGGTCTTGCTGATAGCCGAAGTCAGTTTACGCAAGGCCTGTGACATCAGTCTTGCCTGCAAGCCTACACGGTTGTCACCCATTTCTCCTTCGATTTCAGCCTTCGGAGTCAGGGCAGCTACAGAGTCGATGACGATGATATCAATGGCCGATGAACGGATCAGCTGTTCTGCGATTTCCAGTGCCTGTTCTCCGTTGTCCGGCTGAGAAATCCACAGGTTGTCGATATCCACTCCCAGTTTGGCCGCATAAAAACGGTCGAAAGCATGCTCCGCATCAATGAATGCCGCAATACCACCCGCCTTCTGCGCTTCGGCAATGGCATGGATGGCCAGTGTGGTCTTACCAGATGATTCCGGACCATAAATCTCGATGATACGTCCTTTCGGATAACCGCCTACTCCCAGTGCCGCATTCAGGGCAATGGAGCCGCTCGGGATTACCTCCACTTCCTGTACGTGGTCATCTCCCATTTTCATGATGGAGCCTTTTCCGAAAGTCTTCTCTATTTTATCCATAGCAGCCTGCAAGGCCTTCAGTTTTTCGCTATTGTTGGGCTTTGAAGCGGCGTCGATACCCCCTTCAAATTCCAGTTCGTCTTTTTTTGCCATATATTCTTAATGTTTAAGGATATTGTGATAAATATATAAACACCCTGTCGGATGAGTTATTTCAGAATTTGTGCAGCGTGATCCTTGGTCTTGATTTCCTTCGGCAGGATGATACGCTCGATAATTCCTTCCTCGTTGATGATGAAGGTGGTACGGAAAGTACCCATGTACTTGCGTCCGTACATGCTTTTTTCTCCCCATACTCCGAATTCCTGTACCAGTTTTTGTTCGGTATCGGCAATCAGCGTAAACGGAAGTGCATTCTTTTCGATGAATTTGAGATGTGACTTCTGGTCATTGATGCTTACACCAATCACTTCATATCCGGCATTTTTCAGTTCCTGATAGTTGTCACGCAGGTTACATGCCTGAGCGGTACATCCGGAAGTCATGTCCTTGGGATAGAAATATAATACGATTTTTTTTCCTTTATAATTGCTCAGACGGATTTCTTCACCGTTCTCATTCAAGCCGAGCAGTTCGGGGGCTTTGTCTCCTACGTTCATGATATAAAAATTAAATAAGACAAGGAAGGACCTGTGTGTCCCCTTGTGTATGAGTTTTTGTGAAAGGGAAAGGAATAAATCCGGCATCTGCATCCGTTATGCAGACGCCGGTTTTTTCCAAATGTTTATAAAGAGGGCGATTATGCACTTTTTTACAGTTCCAGGTCGCCGTCGAATACTTCATGCCAAGGCAATCCGTACTGGTTCAGTGCTTCCATGAACGGATCCGGATCGAATTCTTCCACGTTCCATACTCCCGGACGTTTCCACAGTCCCTTCAGGAACATCATGGCACCGATCATGGCAGGCACACCGGTGGTATAGCTTACTCCCTGCATACCGGTTTCCTTGTAAGCCTCCTGGTGTGAACAGTTGTTGTATACATAATATGTACGTTCCTTACCGTCCTTGATACCACGGATGCGGCAACCGATAGAAGTTTCACCTTCATAGTTCTCACCCAGATCCTGCGGATTAGGCAATACAGCTTTCAGGAACTGCAGCGGAACGATTTCCATACCGTTGTAGTTGATAGGCTCGATGCTCGCCATACCGATGTTCTGGATTACCCGCAAGTGAGTCAGGTATTCCTGTCCGAAAGTCATCCAGAAGCGGGCACGCTTGATGGTCGGGAAGTTCTTCACCAGCGATTCCAGTTCTTCGTGATACAACAGGTAAGAATCGCGCGGACCGATGTTCGGATAAGTCAGGTCCTTGTGGAATTCAAGCGGCTGGGTAGTCACCCACTGGCCGTTTTCCCAATACCGTCCGTTCTGAGTAATCTCACGGATGTTGATTTCCGGATTGAAGTTGGTAGCAAAAGCCTTGTGGTGATTTCCGGCATTGCAGTCCACGATATCCAGATACTGGATTTCGTCAAAATGATGCTTGGCTGCATAAGCCGTATACACACCGCTTACTCCCGGGTCGAATCCGCAACCCAGAATAGCTGTCAGGCCAGCCTCTTCGAAGCGCTGTTTGTAAGCCCACTGCCAGCTGTATTCGAAGTGTGCTTCATCCTTAGGCTCGTAGTTGGCGGTATCCAGGTAGTTGACACCTGCTTTCAGACAGGCTTCCATGATGGTCAGGTCCTGGTACGGAAGTGCTACGTTAATAACGATTTCGGGTTTAAAACCATTGAATAAAGCCACCAGTTCGTCTACATTATCTGCATCTACCTTAGCGGTTTTGATGTTTGGGTTACCGATCGCTTTTACAATCGCGTCACATTTTGACTGGGTGCGGCTGGCAATCATCACTTCTGTAAAGACTTCAGGATGTTGGGCCACTTTGTGTGCAACGACGGTTCCTACACCGCCTGCACCGATAATCAATACTTTACTCATTTATCAATAGAATAATTTTAATGCCCGGTAAACGTTACCGATCAGTACGCAAAGATAGAAAAATTTCTGATAAGATTATGCAGTATTTTGGGGTTATCGCCATTTTTCTTACAGAAGTTTTATCAGGCTAAACTATTTGAAATAACTTTGTATTCTGTGGAAGAGTCCGATCTCATTCCTGAGGAGTACATAAAATAAAAGAAAGAAAAAGTATGAAAAAAGTTTATTTTGGAGTGGCCGCACTGTGTGCCGGTGCTTGGATGGCATCGTGTGGCGGTAATAAGGTGTTAATGAGTTCATCTGAATTGGGTGGTGAATGGAATATTGTAACGGTTGCGGGTGAGCAGACTACAGGTGAGGAGTTGCCGTTCATCGGTCTGGACATGGAGGCAAAACGTCTGTATGGCTATACCGGATGCAACCGCATGATGGGAGGCTTTGAAGTAGATACCTTGAATGCCGGAAAAATTCATTTCACCCAGGTTGCTACTACCCGTATGATGTGCCCGGATATGAATCTGGAAATCAAAGTGGTAGATGCGCTGAACAAGGTTGACGGATATACGGAAACCGAAAACGGGGTTGCCCTGACCGACGAGAAGGGAAATACCCTGCTGACCTTGTCAAAGCGCGAGACTCCACAGGTGACTGTAGAAAGTCTGAACGGTGAGTGGGTCATTGCTGCGGTCAACGGAGCTGCTTTGGAGAAAATGGACAAGACTCCTTTCCTTTCATTCAATGTGGCTGAAAAGCACGTACACGGCAATGGTGGCTGCAACGTAATCAACGGCGGCTTTATGCAGGAAGAAGGAAAACCGGCTTCTCTGCGCTTTACTCAGTTCATTTCTACCATGATGGCCGGTCCGGGCATGGATGTGGAAAGAAAGGTACTGAAGGCTATTGATACGGTACGCAGCTTTACCGTGAAAGAAGACCAGTCGGTGGCTTTGCTCGATGAAAACGGAGTAGAGGTACTTACTCTGGTGAAGAACGAAGGAGAAAAGCTTTCTAAATAATCAGTAAGCAAATCACACAATCGTAGTTTATAAATAGGGGATGGATGGCAGTACTTCGGTATCTGCCATCCATTTTTTTATCAGTTCATCCGGTTGAAACGGTACTGGAGCGAGATCATGAAATAGCTTCCCAGTTGCTGGGTATAGTATTCGTAGAAGCCTTCCGGAGAAGCGGTACGCCGCAGGCTTTTCCGCTGGTTCAGGATGTCTGCCCATAGCAGGGAAAGTTCCATGCGCTGTTCCTTGGCGAACTTCCATCCCACCTTGAGGTTCCAGAGGGCCTCGTTTTCCTCGTCACTGTTTACATAGCTTCCGCTGCGGATCTGGTAGGCGAAATCGGAACTGATCCGTATGCGCAGGGGCAGCTGTGCCGATAACGAGGAGCCGATGGTATAGTTGCGGTCGTACGTATTTTCTGTGTTCAGGGAATTCTTGTATTGCATGAAGTCCCAGCCTGCACTCAGGTCGATGTTTCCCCATGCCGGGAGATAGGAGATTTCTATCTTTGCATCCATTCCCGAACTTTTTGTAACGCTTTTTTCCAGGTGGTTGTCTCCGGTTTCATCTATCAGTCCCATGTCACGGTTGAAGTTTCCCCCGCCTCTTCCTCCGATTTTCAACGAATTGAACCGGTGTTCGTAGTTGAAACTTCCGTTGATTCCCCAGTTCCCGTTCAGGTTCACCGGATAGGTTTCCCTTCCTCCTGTTTGCGGAATATACCGCGAAGCCTGTGTGACGCTGTTGATTTCCTGCCGCCAGAGAAGATAGGACGAAAAACCTTTGGTGTAATTGCTGAATGTCAGACTCAGACTGTGCTGGTACGAAGGTTTCAGGTTGGGGTTGCTGCGCGTGACGTAAAGTGCGGAATGATAGACCGTTGGAGCCATCAGTTCCTGCAGCGAGGGCTGCTGGGTATTTCCGTTGTAACTGATACCCAGGTCATAATCGTTTTTCCGGTAGTTGACGGAGAGTCGGGGAGCCCATTCCAGTGAATTTCCCAATGTATCCAGCTGCATCTTTCTTTCTTCCTGTTTCAGTTTTCGCTGCTGTGGCGCCAGACTGATGCCTCCATAGATGTTCCATACCTCTCCTTCGTGGGCATATGACAGGGTCAGCAGATGCTTGTAGGTGCGACTTTGCCGCCGGTTGCTCAGGCTGTCGATGTGGTGTTGCTCGTATCCCGGTTCCAGACTGGTTCCGGATGAGTTTTCTGCGGCGAAAGCCGACAGGTCGTACGTATCCTGTGTCTGCTCTTCGTGCTGGCTGTTGAACGCATAGGAGAACTGCAGGTGGTCTGTCTTGCTGAGTTTATGGGTGTAGGCCACCTGTATTTCATTGTTCCGGCTGAGGACGGGCAAATGCTGGTATTGGTTTCTGTAATCGACCGAGTCGGTTCCGTGAATATTCTGCAGCAGATAGAAGGTACTGGTGGATACCCTGAAACTTTCTTCTTTCCGACGGCTGAGCGAAGACGAGAAAGAGACTTGCAGGCTGTTTCCCTTTTCGCTCAACTGGTGGGTCAGGCTGGTGAAGAGGTTGAAGCCCTTGACTTTTGTCCGGCCGTGGTTCTGTTGTTCGATTTCGTTCATGCGGGTTTCCGGGTCGAAATCCTCCGGGTAGTCGAAGGGACGTGTCAGACTGGTTCCCGGATGCTCGCTGAATTTCGCCGAATGCATGTCCGTTTCGTTTCGGGAGCGGTTGAGGTTCATGCTTCCCGATGCATGAAACATCGTTTTCTTGCTGATGTCCCAGATGATATTGGCAGAGGAAGACAGGCCATTGTACTGGCTTTTGGTCAGGTTCTCCGAGACTCCGTACTTGTTCCTTTCCGCTCATATACTGTTCGTTGCGCGAGGTCGATTCATCTCCCTGACGGGAATGGACATAGTTCAGGCTAGCCGAGAGTTTCAGTTTTTCTCCGATATTTTTCGAAAGGTTTCCTCCGAGGTTTCCGTTCCGGTTACCCGGATAGGCCGAAGTAATGTTCCGGTTGCCGAAGCTTCCTACCAGGCCGATATTCTCTCCGTTGTCCTTAAATTGAAAAATCTGTCCTCTTGAATCGAATTTATGCTTGTTGCCGTAGCCTCCTTCCAGGCCGGTCATCAGCGAACCGTTTACTTCTTTGGCGGTCTGAAGGTCGAGGACATAGTTTTTTTCCTGTCCCTTGATGCCGGTGAGTTTTTCTTCTTCGGCCGATTTGTCATAAACTTTTAACCGGCTGACAAAGTGAGCGGGGATATTCTCCAGGGCTACACGGTTGTTGCCCTTGAAAAACTCTTTTCCGTTGACCGTGATTTCCTGTATGGGCTCCCCTTTGTATTTCATTGTCTTTTCTTTCGGGTCATAGTTCAGTCCCGGAATGCGCCTTACGAGTTCTTCCAGATAGGCTCCTTCCGGAATCTTATAGGCTTCTGCGTTATATACGGTGGTGTCTCCTCTTTGCTCTACCGGCTGGCGGACTGCCGTAACCACAACTTCTTCCAGTTTTCTGCTGCTTTCCTGCAGGGCAAGTGTGCCCAGGTCAATATTGTCTTTTCCAGTAGTGATTTCCTGAAACAGGGAGACGCATCCCAGGTAGGAGGCTTTCAGTAAGTATTTCTTTTGCGGATTCCGCTTGTATTGGAGTTGGAAATGTCCCGTTTCGTCGCTGGTACCTCCTGCCACAAACGTGGAGTCGGGCATCAGCAGGATACTGAGGTTGGCATACGGCAATGGCTCCTGCTGCTTGTTCTCATTCATCAGCATGATACAACCTTTGATTTTCTGGTATGCGGTCCTTTTTTCGGCAGACACGGTTAATATACTCAAAAGGCACAACAGGCAAAAGTATAGTTTATGCATATTAATCGGGACATTATTCCAGGCAAAGCTATATATAAATATTGGTTTTCGGGTGGGATGCAAAGGATTTTTTTATTGTACCGGAGAGTTGCATTCTCCGATGTGCTGGAATCGGGGCCGGCCAATAAAGCCAGAAGAAAAATCAGAAGTGATTTTTGTATATATTTATTATTGATTCCTGGGTTTTTGTAAAATGTTTATTTTCAGTAAGTAGGGATAAAAAATATTTTGATTTATGCTGCGTTTGAAAAAATGTGTTTATTTTGCAAAATTAAAGGAAACAGACTTGAATCTGAACTGTTTAGTATCGGGCATTCAATGAGGTATAAGCAGAGGTTTATTAATATTAATATGGAAAGAAAATTCTTCAGTTTAGAGAAAAATGTAGTGGGGCTTTGGTTAAGCTTGTGCCTTTTTTGCTTGCTTCCTGTGCGGAGGAGAAGGAGTATGACAAGCTTGCGGGCGATGATTATTTGCAGTTGTATTTTACCAAATCGGAAACAAGAGCCGATCTGGCTCCCGACGGTTCGGGAAATTTCAGCGAAGGCGACCGTATCGGATTGTATATTAATGGCGAAAATGGGCTAACCTATAGAGAACTGACCTTCACCGGAGGAGAATGGATGCCCCGTTTGAGACGTTCTGATTTTGGAGCGGGACGCCTGCAACTGTCTGCCCATTATCCTTGCATACCGTCTGCCGCAGAGGATAATGCAGAGTCGGTTCCTTTGTCTGTAGAACTGAACCAGCAGGAGAATGATTACACTGCTTCCGACTTGCTGTACTCACAGTCGGCGCTGGAAACGGGAGAGTATACGTCTGTCATGACTTTCCGTCACGTGATGCATCGTTTGAGGGTAGAATTCTCGGATGCGGCCGGAAATCTGTCTGTCAGAGTAAGAAGCAAGGTAGGAGGTACGGTGAATCTGCTCACCGGTGATACTCAGTTGGGGGAAGGAGATTTCCAGTGGATCACTCCCAAGAAAAATACGGACGGCAGTCTGGAAGCGCTTATTTTTCCGCAGTCTGCATTGCCTTATCGGGAAAGTGAAGGTCTCATGGAGATTACCGCCGGCGGTAAGAAGGCGATATATAAGGTTCCGGAGCTGCAGAACGACGGCAGTCCGCTGGAGTTTTTTATGGCAGGTAAGGAAACTACGGTCCGGTTGTCTGTGCAGGCTTCTGATTCGGAGTGGAAGAATAAAAAATGCTGGACATACGGCACTTATGCTGCCGATGAATCTGCCTGGCTGAAGCTCTTCCCTGAGTATTCCAATCTTTATTTGCCCTGGAAGAAGGAATATGGATGGTACGATTGCAACAAACGCAATCCTACGGCAAATCCAAATCTGACTCCCGATGGAATGATGTGTTGGGCTGCTACGGCTGCCAATCTGATGCACTGGTGGATTGCACAGAACAAGAAATACGTGGATCTGTACGGTGAAAGGTATAAAGGACCGGTTTACGATTATCCGTTGGATAAACCTCAGGAAAGTGATATTTTCCAATGCTACGTGGATGCATTTGATGATAAGGCCGGGAAAATTGATGATGGAATCAACTGGTTCATCCACGGTAAGGTTCCTTCTTATCCTAAACTGCTGGCTCCTTATAATTATGCCGGTTATTTTAAGGATGTGTTTCCAGAAGGGGTTCTTTTAGGCAAAAACATCGGTGGATTGAGTAAGGAAAATTTCAATGAGACAATCAAAGATGCCTTGAAAAACAAGAAAGGTATAGGGATAGTCATAGGTCCGGCCAATAAAAGCCATGCTGTAACCATGTGGGGAGCAGAGTTTGATGAAAACGGAGATGTTTCTTATATCTATATGGCGGACAACAATGACCGGGATTACTTTGAACAGTGGAGAGTAGGTTGTCTGCGTCTTCAGATAGTGTATGAAACGTATCCTGAAGGAGGTTCCTATACGTGCTTTAAATCAGGGTATATTGAGGATAACAGATCGACTGTTATAAGTCGTATCGTGACACTTGATTTGGGCGAGGAATACTGGAAGAAATATTTGGGACTTTGATAGGTCCTATTGCCGGTGGAGAGCCGGTGATATGTTGAGAGAATGAATGATTTTATTGACTGATAAATTTTTGAATAATAAATTATGAAGAGAAAACATTATGCGTCCATGGCTTTGGCTATGCTGTTGTTGAGCGGATGTGGAAACAATGAGGTACCCGGTGGTACTCCTACAGAGAATACCGATAAGAAAATCAGTCTTAGCACTTCTATCATAGCCCAGGAGAAAACTGTGGCAAGAAGTCCTGAGCTGGACAGCAACGGTAGCGGAAACTTTTCTGATGGAGATGTCTTTGCTCTGCAGATTTCTTCACAGGCTGCTTCGGAATGTGTGAATTTCGATTATACGGTGGCTTCTACACAACTGTACTGGAAGGAGGTTTCTTTCTCAGCTCCTACCTCAAAGGTGAATTTTGCGGCTTGTTATCCGAAACAGCAGGTCCAGAATGGAAAATTTACCTTCGACCTGGCTACGTCTGCCGATAAGGACTTGCTGCTGGCATATACCTCGGGAGTGAACATGGAAAGTGAGACTCCGGTGGCGATGACTTTCAAGCATGCCATGCATCGTCTGGTAGTGAACTTTACCGCAGCCGAGGGAGTGGACATTACCGGTATCACTACTAAATGTACTGCCAAGTCGTCTTGTGAGGTGAATCTGTTCGACGGAACGTTGAACAATACGGCTGCACAACAGTCGGTATTTACAGCTGAGGGAGAGCATGTGTCTTTCACACTGGTACCTCAGCGGTTGTCGGATGTAACGCTTGAAGTATCCTTTGGCGGTTTTACGAAGACATTTGAATTGGATCAGCTGGTTACCGACACTGAGGAACTGCAGGGTGGCAAGCAGTTGTCGATTGACCTGACAGTGAAAAACGGTTATATCGAACTGGGCAATGTAACGATTGAAGGCTGGGGAAACCAGGGAACCATCGAAGGCTCCATCATTCTGTAACGAAGGGTGGTATGGTTTCCTTCAGGGGACCTGCTGCACAATGATTCTTTTATATCAATGAGGATAGGCAAAAACGCCCGGCTTCCTGCAGTTTACTGCAAGGAGGCCGGGCGTTTCGTTTGTGGGACGATGTGGAGGCTAAGGTTTCGTCGGAGGATAAACGGCAATCTTGATGACCCCGTCCAGCCGGTTCTCAAAGATACGGTAGGCTTCTTCGATTTCCTCCAGCGGGAAACGGTGGGTAATGAGGGGCGTGGTGTCAATCTTTCCCTCTGCAATCAGCTGCAGGATTTCCTCGCAGTCGCATCCGTCAACGCCTCCGGTCTTGAAAGTCAGGTTTTTCCCGTACATGTCCGGAAGCGGAAGCTGCTGAGGCTCGTCATAGAGTGCCACAATCGTTACGATGGCGTTCGGACGGGCACACTCCCAGGCCATCCGGAAACTCTCCGGTGTTCCGCCTACTTCGATGACCACATCCGCTCCGCCGTGCAGGCTGTGCTGCTGTACGAATTCCTTGCAGTGTTCCGGACGTACGGCCAGTACTTCCGGATAATGTGTCTCGATGAAACGCAGTCTTTCTTCCGACTGTTCGCAGACAATGATTTTCCGGGGATGCTTCAATAACGTACACAGCAGGGTGCAGATACCGGTCGGTCCGGCACCGATGATCAGTACCGTGTCTTCGGAAGTAATCTCGGAGATACGGGCCGCCCAGAATCCCGTAGCCAGAATGTCTCCGGTAAACAGTGCCTGTTCGTCACTCACCCCGTCCGGTATCCGGTTGAGGCCCTGGTCTGCATAAGGCACCCGTACGTATTCGGTCTGTCCGCCGTCGATGCGGCATCCCAGAGCCCATCCTCCCTGAGGGTCCTCACAGTTGTTGACGTATCCGTGGCGGCAGAAAAAACATTCCCCGCAGAACGTCTCCACGTTGACCGTTACCCTGTCTCCGGGCTTTACTGAAGTGACAGCCGCTCCGGTCTGTTCCACGATTCCCACCATCTCATGACCTACGGTAATTCCGGGTACGGCACGGGGAACGCTGCCGTGCTTGATGTGCAGGTCGCTGGTGCAGATACTTCCCAGGGTGACACGCACCAGGGCATCACGCGGGTCAAGCAGTTTGGGAAGGGGCTTTTCAATCAGCGAAAATTCCCCTTTTCGGATATAAGTATATGCTAACATAATGAAGCGTATTAAATTTTCTTTTCTACCTTTGTTACAAAAATACAAAAGAATCGACAAAGTATGATACATTTTGATACAGACTATATGGAGGGGGCACATCCGGAGGTGATGCGCCGCCTGTTGGAGACCAATCTGGAGCAGACTCCCGGATACGGAAGCGATGTGTATACAAAAGCAGCCAAGGAGCGGATACGTGAGGCCTGCGGTTGCCCGGAAGCGGGAGTATTTTTCCTGGTGGGAGGAACGCAGACCAATGCAACGGTAATCGACGGTCTTCTTGCCCGCCACGAAGGGGTATTGGCTGCTGAGACGGCTCATATCAACGTGCACGAGGCCGGAGCCATTGAGGCCGGAGGACACAAGGTGCTGACCTTGCCCCAGCATGGAGGAAAACTCTGTGCGAAGGAGGTGGCTGCTTATATTAATGATTTTTACCGCGATGAGACTTATGAGCATATGGTGGCTCCGGGAATGGTGTATATCTCTCATCCTACCGAACTGGGTACGTTGTATTCCCTCAGTGAACTGGAAGAATTGAGTGCGGTTTGCCGCAAGGCAGGTATTCCCTTGTATATGGACGGGGCGCGTTTGGGGTATGCACTGGCATCTCCGGATACGGACGTGACATTGAAGGACATTGCCCGTCTGTGTGATGTGTTTTATATCGGAGGAACCAAGGTCGGAGCCTTATTCGGTGAGGCTGTCGTTGCTCCTCAGGCTCAGCGCCTTCCGCATTTCTTCTCGCTGGTCAAACAGCACGGGGCACTGCTGGCCAAAGGACGTTTGCTGGGCATCCAGTTTGAAACCCTGTTTACCGAAGGACTGTACGAACGGATGGGAGCGCATGCGGTCCGCCTGGCCCTGAAACTGAAAAAGGCTTTTGCAGACAAGGGATATCGTCTGTATCTGGATTCTCCTACCAACCAGCAGTTCGTGTGTCTGCCCAATGAGGTAATCGACCGTCTTTCGCAGGAGGCGACTTTTGAATTGTGGGGTCCTCGTGGAGAGACTGAGACAGTAGTCCGCTTTGTTACAAGTTGGGCTACCCGTGAGGAAGACGTCGACCGTCTGATTGCCTTATTATAAGGACATCGTATCCCGGATATTGAAATACAGAGAAAGAAACTGCTTTTTTCTTTTAAGAAGATGGGGAGAGAAGGGCAGGATAGTTTCAACCCGCGCCGGAAGGTTCTGCAACTTTCCGCCGCGGGTTTTTCGACTTCCGTCCGGAGGTTGCAGAACCTGCATGCGGAGGTCGGATATTTCATATAGGCGAAGCAGACAGTTCTTGCTGGTTGTATACGGAATCTGAATGAATACTAGAGAAACTATAATATCACTAAAAGGCGGTACCTATAGTGTGAAAGTGTTTTCAGCGGTTCTCTGCCCGTTTTTATACCTGTGCGGCAGCCGGAAAGGAAATCTTGAACCTGGTCCATCCGTCGGGGTAAGTCCGTAACGAAAAAGTACAGCGATGCTTGTCCAGAATATCCCTGATGAGCAACAGGCCGATGCCCTGTCCGTTGGGCTTGGTAGAGAAGAAAGGCGTGAAAAGTTTGGATTCCACCTCCTGTGGGATTCCTTTGCCTGTATCGGCAATGACCAGCATCGGGTTCTCTGCAGAAGTTTGAATCGTGATAGTGCCGGTAGTGCCTTCCATGCTTTCTGCCGAGTTCTTGATGATATTGACCAGTACCTGCTCAAACAATCCCCGGTCCATGCTGACCTGCAGCTCCGACGGATCGAGTTCCACTTTTAACTGGATCTGCTTTTCCCGACAGAGCGTTTCCATGAACACCCTGCATCCGTTGACGGCATCGTTCAGATTGATGTCCGTCAGGTTGGGTTCGGGTATTTTTACCACATCCGCAAAATTGGTAATGAAACGGCTCATCCGCAGGTTGCGTTCTATGCAGACACTCATTACCTCACAGAGGTCTGCCGATTTCCCGTCTGCTTCCAGTATTCCCTTTACCGTATCCAGCGTGGAAGTTACTCCGGCTACCGTATTGTTGACTTCATGCGCAATCATCCGGATGACCTTTTCATAGGCTTTCTTTTCCGCCTTGACCACTTCGGAGGTCAGACTTTCGATCAGAATAAAAGGATGTGCAAATCCCCTGTCGATGAATGACAGATGCGAACACCTGTATACCTTT
>ENA-OWPN01001970-OWPN01001970.1-human-gut-metagenome-genome-assembly--contig:-NODE-1970-length-14806-cov-3.611484_pt1 | contig 14806 bp, 14 predicted proteins | sample MGYA00248266_ERZ651850 | MGnify/ENA primary metagenome ERZ651850 (study PRJEB26924, sample SAMEA4378296) | human gut metagenome | biome: human gut; feature: human-associated habitat; material: faeces... | reverse complement strand
GCCATCCGGCTTTTGGCCCGATATTCGGATTTTTGGCATACTTGTAACAGCTCTGTGCATCCTCAACCTGCCACGGTCGAAGGATTAGCCGCTTTGTTTCCAGCATAAAATCCTCTTTTCTATGATTCCCTTTATTATAGCAGGTTCATTATAAAAGAGCTTCACAAAATATTGTAATTTTATCATGAAACGCTTCGTTTCTTAAAGGCGTATACCTTATACTTTATCAAAGATTTATGTAAAAGATATCGCTACCTGAGAAAATTAGTGCAAAAAACACAGCCAATCCAATATCGGATTGCACTGCGTCTTATTGTCGATTCTCTTGTAAAAAATAAATCATATATATAATCAGATGGTAAAAGAAGCTGTTACCTTCACAGCTCTTATTTTAGTCGGTATTGTTCAATTGTATTGATTGCTGAAATCAGAGTATTGCGAAACCCCAGCCGTTCAAGCTCTGCAACCCCCTGTATAGTTGTACCCTTTGGGGCACTGACGCGATCCTTTAAAACAGCAGGATGTATACCCTGCACCATCAGTTGCTTTGCAGTACCTGTCAGCATTTGTTCACATAACCGATACCCTGCTTCCCGTGGAAGTCCATACGCAACCGCCCCATCTCCTACAGCCTCCACAAACATGGCCGCAAATGCAGGCCCGCATCCTGCCACTGTGGCTCCTATGGTCATTTGTTCGCTATCCAGTTTTTCAATGAGTGCAACGGAAGATAATAACGCTTCTACAAGTGCCGCTTCTGCTGCATTTAGTGAATTGTGCTGTTCCCATAAAATAATTCCTTCACATACAGATACCGGCATATTGGGAATGATACTCAGATGGTGTGTCTTTGGTAATAGCAGCAGCTCATAGGTATCATAAAACATACCTGCAGCGAGAGAAATGACAATTTTATCAGAAAGAAGCTCTTTCACAGAGCCTAAAACCTCCGGAATTTGATCCGGCTTGATTGCTATAAGGATGATATCACTTTGTAGGATGGTATCTTCCGCTGTTTTGCAGGAATGCATTCCTCTGATTTCAGTATTATGCTTCAGCTTTTCCCAATGCTGTGCACATGCATACAGCTGCTCCTTTTTTACAATACCGGCTACAAGCAACCCGTCAGCCAGTGCCTGCCCCATGCTTCCAAACCCGATAAACCCTATTTTCTCTTTCAAATAATCACCTCTGTATATCGTATGCATAAAAACAGCAGCCTGGTACTATTGGTTTTAAAATAGTCCCAAAGCTGCGCTTTCATTTTACCAAATTAGTTTTTCCACCGCTTTAGCGTAGGAAAATACTGCCGCATCATTTCTCTTGCTGTATCCTCACTCATAGCCGGATTTTCCTTTACCATGATTGGCACACAGAATGCAATCATTTCCTCCATTGTACAATCTGATGTAAAAGCCCCGTTTTCATAACAGTATTTACAATAATCCTTTGACTTGGAACCATCCTGTTCCGTACCGTAAAGCTCATTTGTATCTCCCATTGGCATTCCACAACACTGACAATATTTATCTTCCATGATATGTCCTCCTTTATGGCGCTATCATACCATGGTGAATATGACAGCAGTGTGTCCTATTCAAAGAAAACATCTGCTATTTTTCTTATAGAACTAAGTAGCCATATAGAAATTATAAACGTATTACGTTAGCCGTTTCGTTGACTTACAAGTGATGTAAAACCAGCTGAAGGAAAAACATAGTCAGTACAGAACTGTGAGCATGGAACAGGAGCTAAGCAAAAAAGCTAATAAATCAGAATAACGAAACCGTATTTATTATAAGCGTCATATAGGAAAAAGATGTATTATTGAAACCTTCTGATTCTGAGCATCTAAAGCTAATACATCCTCATTATTTTTATGAAAGCAATACCTTTCTCACAGCACTGTGATGCAGAAGTCTGTAATCCTTCAAACGAACAGATATTTATTTGATACATAGAAATGCCGGTTTATAATTCCAGATAATCGGCATTTTCTGCGCTTCATTTGGATCACGGAAGCAAGGCATACCTATTCTGAAATGCGGATACACATTCTGGAATTTTTTATTTGCATACAGCAGAGTGGAGGTGTTTTCTTCAATTACATAAATACATTCGTCAAGGCTGTTGAGAACTGTCTGGTACTGAATCATCTCCTGATTAAGCTGCTGTGTTTTCTTGCGCTGCAAAAAGATTGATAGAATCTGTGAAATCAAAGACAGCGAGCTGATTTCCTCCTGTGTCCACAATCGAAGACCCGTACACTCATCAAATCCCACAAAACCGGAGAATGTATGGTTTTCATGAAATGCACATTGCAGTATGGAATGGATTCCCTGATCGGCAAACAGCTTCTCCTGCTTCTCGGAAAGTGTGTGAATAACCCGGCAATAGAAAATAGAATCATCCCCAAACAGCTTTTCATAATCTCCCAGCTCATGATAATCGACCTTCTGCAGAACCGCTTTTTGTGAGTCGATCCCTTTGTTACACCATTCATACGTATTACAGGTATAGCGGTTATCATCCGAATTTTCAAACACATAGGCTCTGCTCACATCAAACTGTCTGCCGACAACTTCAAGCACCTTGCAGATTGCTGTATCAATATCCTTTGTCTGATAAAGCGTTCGAAACACAAGCCGCGTCAGACTATCCGAGCTTTCTGCATACCGCTTCTCTGAATCTATAGCTGTTCCCAGGGATGAATAAGACACCTTTCCCATACTTTCAAGCAGCTCACGGTCATATACAAAGACACAGTTCTTTCCTTGCATTTTAGCCTGATACAAAGCCTTGTCAGCATTGGAATATAATTCCTTAAAGGTATGTCCGTCGCTAGGATAAAAGGCTATACCGATACTGCAGGATACCTTCATCGGACTTTTTTCACTGTCAAACAAGTGTCCAAACATATGCAAAAGCTCCTGTGCTTTTTTCTCAGCATCCTTCCGCGATGATATATCCTTCATGAAAACGGTAAACTCATCACCACCAATACGGCATACGAGATCACTGTCACGCATTAGTCTTTTCATTCCATTAGCAAGCTCTGCCAAAACGACATCCCCTACCATGTGTCCCTCCGTATCATTAATCTGCTTGAAATTATCCGTATCAATCATGAATAAGGCACCTTTGGAATGCAGATTTTCAATCAGATACTTCTTAATCTGCTTTTCTGTTTCCGCGCGATTATATATACCTGTTAGAGAATCCTTTTCCGCTTTAGACTGAAGGGTTTCCAGCTTTTTCCGTTCCTGTGTAATGTCAAGCCCGAGACTATAGAAGGAAGGAATGCCATCCCAGCTGTCTTCCCCGCTTATATAGCATAATGTCATTGTCCATATACGCTCCTGCTTTGAACGCGTATAGGCTCTGGCTTCCAGTACAACATTCTCCCCGGATTCCTTAAGATCCTGAGCAAGTATCTGTGCACGCTTATAGTCATCCGGATGCATATAGGTACAGCGGCTGTGCAGTTCTTCCTCAAACTGCTCCTTCGTATAATCAATCATGTTTAAAAATATATCATTGTACCATAAAACAGAGCGGTAATCCCTTGCATCTATACGAATCATTCCCGCTGGTATCGTTTTTAATATAGCTTCTCTTTCCTGATCCTTTTTTGCCAGTTTATACTCTGCACTATACATATCATAGGATAATTCCAGGCGTGCCTTGTGTCCCTTCCAGTTCAGCATGCGGTCTTTGATAATAAAGGTTCGCTGTAAATTTGCATTATAAAATTCCCATTCATAGGTTTCATCCACCTGCAGTCTGTGATTGGTACAAAACGGGCATGGGGAGGTGCGTCCCTGTATCACCTCGTAGCACTTTTTACCAAGCACCTGCTCAGCGGTAACCTGCAGTGTCCTGCATGCATGCGTATTCAGATGCAAAAGCTCATAGGTTTCCATATCACTGATATAGACATTGCCTCCATACTCCGATAGCATCCATGTGAAATTATTCTCCCGCTCCTGTAATTCTCTTTGTTTCTTAATCAAATCACTGATATCCGTATACAGAAAACAAGCCTCACAATCCGTTTCTGTAACAGAGTGAAAAAATGCTGTAATTCGTACCCAGATACAGGAGGAAGCACCCTTTAAGCGAAGCTGATGTTCACAGCTCTTTTTTCCTTCAGCCCGGGCAGTCCGCAGCTTCTGCAGCAGCGTGTCAAATTCACAACGGTAACGAAGATCTGCTTCATAGTATTGCTGAAAGCCTGGAAAGTGGGAACAAAAGTCTTCTTTTGATACTCCAATCAGCTTGTAAAAGGCAGAATTGCTCCAGATAAAGGTAAGATGATCATCCAGCCGGTGCTTGCTGAATGCGATGTCCGAGCCTTCCATCATAGCATCAGGCAGCAGCATAATGCTTTCCTTCGCTGACTTGTTTCCGTTTCCCTGTGTACTCTTTTCTATCCCCATTGTTCCATCCTCCTGTACAAAATATTTCATGTTGTATAAATTAGTATATCACAAATTAACGCTCTATATCTTAACAATAACAGAAGTCATTTACAAAGTACAGTATATCCTTCATATTGTCCTATTTATTTTGATAAAGCAGAAACGCTCGAGGATATTCTTTTATTCCTTTTGTGAAATTCTTCTATGGTCGAGGTTGTTTTTCTTCTTTGCTGTGTGAAGAGTATGCAAAGATTACAGGCGCTTTTCTAGATGGGGAAAGCTTGGTAAGAAAAAGCCTTCCTTTGGACATGTACGTACGCATAGGAAGGTAGATCAGGCTGCTGGCTAAACAAAGATGTAGCGGTGATATCATTTTGTTTACCACGTAACAATGTGGATATTCACATCGCATGCCCTCTTTGCTTGCTTTCAGTTTTGTTTAGTGACGCTGTTTCACATACTGAAGCAAAAGAAACAGTAGTCCCATAGCAGTGATAATCAAAATATTATCCAGTATATTCGTAGTATGGCTCCCGTATGTGTACAGCAATCCAAACTGCTTTTTAAAGGCGCTCAGGGCTTCGGGTGGAAGGGCCTGAAAGGTTCGCTGCAGAACATCCTCCATCATAATATCGCGAAATAAGGCAGCACAGTGACTTGGCGGAAACAGTGATATGACAGTTTGCAGCAGCTTAGGGAGTGCGCCTACCGGAACATAGATACCCATAAGAAATCCAGATAATGTTCCGATGATGGTTGTTATATTACTAAAGGCTGTTGCGCTTTTGAAAAAGGACATGAAGAAGAATAGCATAGAGGTACAGGACAGAATAGACAGCAGCATACAGCCCAGCACCTTACTCAATGCGGATAGCGTTAAAAATGTTCCCCCGTAAGCCACAATATAAAGCTCACCGATAATCAGAGTTACGACAGATACCAGAAATGTTATACATATGGTGGAGAGCAGATAGGCACTTGTAACCTTCATCTGTGATATCGGTGCAATATAAAAGTCATTGAGTATGGACTTGCTTTTATCCTCAATAATGATTCCTAGTACACTTAAAGAGGTTGTCAGGGAAACAATTCCCAACGTTCCAGCCATGATCCAGGTATCACTCAGCTCTCTTGCGGTATCCGGAAAATCCTGCTTTAACGGCTGAATCATCATATCACCGAGAAAACATACATACAGTCCCAGTACGACAAATACTGCCATAAAGGAAAAAAATACCGAGGTTTTATCCTTGAAGAACAGCAGTATGTTTCGCTTTATCAAAGAAATCATGCCTGTTCCTCCTGAAGCATTTGCAAATAAAGTTCTTCAATATTCCCAGGATGATTTTCAAAACGCTGAATATAGCGTTCGCAAAGGCGCAGTACAGACATGGTTTTCAGCATACCGCCTGTGTGTATGCAGAGAGCCTCGTTTTGCTCATGAAATGGTATATGGTGTCGGTTTAATTCTGTAATCAGCTGTGCTTTACTGGCTGGATAAAGCAGCAGCTGCTCTGCGGCAAACTGCTTATGTACCTCCTGCATAGGCTTATCAAAGATGATGATTCCCTGCTTAATAATACACAGATGATCTGCAATTTCTGCTTCCTCCATATAATGTGTGGTCATAAATACGCTCATATGCCGTTCCTTATGCAAGGCGCAGATCGTGTCCCAGAGCTGCTTTCGCGCCTTGGGGTCAAGACCGGTGCTCGGCTCATCCAGTATGAGTATTTCTGGTTCCGGAATCAGTGCTCTGGCTATATCGCAGCGTCTTCGCTGACCACCGGAGAGCGTTCCTACCGGCTGTTCCATAATGTCATGCAGACTGCATATTTCACATAGCTTCTGCACACGCTAGTATGCCTGTTTAAATGGTAAGTGATACAGGGCACTGCGCAGGATCAGGTTCTGCTTAACAGTTAGCAAATCATCCAGAACGCTATTCTGAAAGACGATGCCAATACCTGATCGAATACGTTCATCCTCCTGTCCCAGATGACAACCGTTGATTATGACAGTCCCGCTATCCTTTTTCAATAAGGTACTCAAAATGGAGATTGTTGTGGATTTCCCTGCGCCGTTTGGCCCCAGAAAGGCGAAGATTTCTCCTTTTTTTACTTGAAAGCTGATATTTTTAACAACCTGTGTTCCCTGATAGGATTTGCAGAGCTGCTCGACATGGATGCTTGTTTCCATGATAGTACCCCCTTCCTTACATACTTTATCAGTGAAGTATATGCGAGAAGGGTGATAGATATCTCTGAAAATAATGGAGAACTGAAGATAATGTTTGCTGTAATATGGGCTTTAAAAAAAATTGTCCCTGTGCTTTAACAATATGTATGATTATTCTTTCTAGTTGATACTTACAAATTGTATTCTTTTGATTTTTCCACTTACATCGCATCCGTATTCATTACCTGAAGCATAGCTTTGCATGACAACATCTGCCGCAGCAGTTGAAGATTTAAAGGTGTAATCTTTTCAAATACGAAGTTGACGATGATCTGTGATACCATCATTATAGATTATGGATGTTTCATAACACCTAGGAAGCATTCTTCAAAGTGATGGAAGGAAAAGTGATATATAATGAATACGATAATAATTAGATAGGAGAAGAATTCATATCAAGCGCATTTACTTATTCTGTAATCAGGGAATGTCCACATGCTTGTTGGCAAGTCGTATGCAGGATTGCGCTGATGAACACTTGTTGCAAATAGAAATTCTTGTATTCGTGCATAAAAAATTGCAGATATCGTAGAGGAAAAAATCCGGATATAATTTTATTGAAACCTCAAGTCAGATTTTTATTTCAAGAAACAGAAAAACGGTTTCAGAAAAAACCTGTTATGCAGATTGAGCAGGAGCAAAACATGCATATCATTAAACAATCTCGTACGTAACCATTGATTTATAGCTAAGCATCCATATCATGTGGATGTTTTTTTATATCATAGAATTATGTTAATGATAGAAAAGCACGACATAATCCGATAAAAACGTTGTCTTTAACGATATTAAAATAAGCACAAAAATAAAATAGGCCAATCCACACAAGGCAGATTGACCTTTCCGGGCAAGCTATATCTTGCCTTGCATATCAATATATTCTTTTTGATTTGCTGTTATAAACCTGCTCATTATTCGGTGCCGGCTTTCCGCATATCTTTTGTAATGCTTACACTTTCACGGGAATACAGGATGCTGTCGTGAATAATCTGAACCGCCAAATTTACGATAGACGGAATCGTTGTGATATATCCTTTCGCTGCTTCGCCTTTTACGGTAAGCGTGTAGTCATTCTCATCGCCGTCCTGTAAATACCCCGGACGAAGAACCGTATAGTTCAGTGCACTCGCTTCAACCACATCTACCGCCTGACGGTTCGGCACTTGGTCTGGATTGTTATCCACATTGTCCTCCGGGTCTATATCATTCGGGATTTCATTGTAAATTCCTACAGCACCCATAAAAACAAGTCGATTTACATTTTCCTGTGCCATTGCTTTCACGATGTTTTCTGCGATCTTTGGCAGATCGCTGCCGGAAATAGCACAGTAAACTACATCTTGTTTTTTTATGGCGTTTTTCAAATCGTCCAAGTTTAATGCGTCACCGTCCATAACTGCGGTATGCTCATCAGCAGAATACTTTTCGCTTGCGTGGCGGGCAAAGAGAGTGATTTTATCGTCCGTATGTTTCAAAAGTTTTTCGGTGAGCGCCGTTCCGAATGTACCTGTCGCTCCTAAAACTAAAATATTCATTGAGCTATTCTCCTTTTCTGTTACCAAGTCATTGCAAATTCAACCATTTCGGGCTGTTCGGGATTTCCGATTTTAGCCGTGGCTGTGTCCGCTGCTTTGAGAGCTTCCAATTCTTCCTCTGTCAAAGTAAAATCGAAAATATCAAAGTTTTCTTTGATACGCTCCTCGTGAATACTTTTCGGAATCACAATGACATCCTGCTGTGTCAAGAAGCGAAGCATAATCTGTGCGGGTGTTTTGCCGTATTTTTCGGCAAGCGTGGTAACCTCCGGCTGTGTGAACATCTCACTTCTGCCTCCCTGTCCCAGCGGAGCGTAGGACATATGCTGCACATCGTATTTCTTCATCCAGTCGTGTTCCGCTTTACGCTGACAATGGAGATTGGTTTCAATCTGGTTGACGGCGGGAACAACCTTGTTGAAATGGATCAGGTCAATCAGTCTGTCCGGCTCAAAGTTGGAAACACCGATTGCTCTGATTTTTCCCTCTGTATAAAGCGCCTCCAGCTCACGCCATGCATTGTAGTAATTACCAAAGGGCCAGTGGAGCAATACAAGGTCAAGGTAATCTGTTCCCAATTTTTTGAGAGAAGAGAGTACAGTTTCTCTTGTATTTTCATAGGATTTGAAATTGACCTTTGTAACGATGAACAGTTCTTTCCGGTCAATACCACTTTGCTTAATACCGTTGCCTACCTGCTCATCATTTCCGTAGGCTTCGGCAGTGTCGATCAGGCGGTATCCGTTTTGAATGGCTGTGCAGACAGACTGTTCGCAGTCCGTCCCACTATTCAAAAAAGTACCAAATCCGAGAATAGGCATTTCTATGCCGTTGTTTAATTTAATCTTTAACATTTTCTGTTCCTCCTGCTTGATTATTTCACACCTTCGTGTTATTCTAATTGTAAATTGTTCGAGTTACACGAAGTCAATACCTTATTCAAAATTTTTTGGGGGGATTATTATGTACTATACCATTAAGCAATTTGCAAATATGTTTCATACAACAGAACACACCATACGATATTACACGGACATCAATTTGTTGCCGTGCCTGCGTGACGGAGGTAATCGTCGTGTTTTCAATGAGGAATCAATAAATTGGATGCAGGGGATCACTTGCTTAAAGGGTTGCGGGGCGTCTATCGAGGACATCAAAGAATACTGTGACCTTTGCCGTTTGCCAGAATCGGAAGAAAATCTCAGGGCAAGGTATCAAATCATTCTGCGTTCCAGAGAGCAGGCATATAAGCGTGTAGAAGAAGCAAAGGCAACCGCAAAATATATGGACGAGAAAGTAAAGCATTATGAGGATATATTAGCAGGGTTAGCCCCGGACGATACAAATCCGAGCAGTTGGACAGAAGAAACAAGACCGCAACAACATTAGATTGAAAAGAACTTGCCCCAATTTTATGGAGCAAGTTTTTTTACCCTAATACCAATTCTTCATTAAAAGGTTTGGCTGCTACCGTTATATCAGCTCTCATCTTTTGAAAGAGTTACAGGAAAGTCCTCATTCATACTGCTTATAACTTCCATACCCGAATCAATATGTCCGAGAGAGATTAGTCCATTTGAGTTGCGGAAATCCTTATAGAAGATTGATAAATTGCCCCAGGGTGCATACAGGCACAAATCACCTATATCGGGGTCAATTTCGTCCGGTTCTCCCTCTGTGGGAAGTTCATTATCCATATAAGCAATTTTTTCAATGCCGTTGAAATCCTCAAAAATGAGTTCAAGGGGCAGCATATCATAAAGTGCATTGGCGGCAGGGGTATCATATAATGTTACATCAAATTCTTGTCCGTCTATTATCAGTTTCACTTTTTGCTCTCCTGTTTCGGGTGTTTCCGATGTTTCGGTATTGCTTGAAGATGAAGCCGGTTTTTGTGAATTAACGGATTGATTTTCAGAACTGTTTTGCATATCTGGCTGCTCCTGCTGCAAACTTTGCTCGGAAACAGGTGGCGTTGTTTTCTGCTCTGCACAGGCGGCAAGCCCGAAACACAGCAGTACACTTAAAAACAATAAAATACCTTTTTTCATTGCTGTTCCTCCGTCCCTATTCGTTGTTATTTTCCGCTAAACACAGGGAAAAAGCTGTATTCGCCGTAATCCTTAAAATTCAGTGCCTTTAATGCTTCCATATCCTCATTTGAAATTTCAAAGTCCAAATTGGCGTTATTCTGCATATGCTCTGCATTGGCAGTTTTCGGTAACGCAACCGTACCTAAATTCAAGACATATTTAATACACAATTGCGGAACGGAAACACCGTATTTATTAGCCATAGCCACAAAGGTTTCGTTTTTCAAAGCCTCGCCGTGAGCAATCGGAGAGTATGCCTCAACAACGATATCCTGCTGTTTGCAGAAATCAATTAGTTCCGTCGGTGTATTTCCGATATGAATAAGAAGTTGGTTTACCATTGGCTTGATTTCACAGTGAGCAAGCAAATTATCCAGATCGTCTATGAGAAAGTTTGAAACGCCGATTGCCTTTATTTTACCTGCTGTATAGGCATCCTCCAAAGCTTTCCATACCCGTATGTTTTCTTCAAAATAGCGTTTGCCGTCACGCCATTCTGCCCACGGCTGGGGGCTATGTATCAGCATAAGGTCGATATATGGGAGCCCCATTTTATCCAGCGTTTCATCAATAGATTTTGCGGCTGCATCATAGGTTTTGGCTTCTGCCGCCACCTTGCTTGTAACAAAAAGTTCTTCTCTCGGAATACCGCAGGCTTTGATTCCTGTTCCAACGCCTCTTTCGTTACCATAGGCCTGTGCGGTATCAATATGACGATAGCCAATTTTCACAGCCGAAATAACCGCACTATCCGCTTTATCATCATCTATAAACCAAGTTCCGAGTCCCAATGTGGGAATTTTGTTGCCGTTCTCTAAAGTCAAATATTCCATTATGATTCCTCCGTTTTCTTCTTAAATTTCCGTATAAGTTTTGTGCTGTAATATGCAATAAAGATACAAAGTCCCATAAGAGCCAAATAGTCTATGTAAAACAAAATTTTCGGTTCGCTGTAATCCAGAAATACGAACTCGCTTTTCAAAAGCAGATAGGTTGGAAAAGCTCTGCCGATAAATGCCCAAACTCCATATCCGGCGATAGCCAATCCTATGATGAAAGCGATAATACTGCGAACTTTTGAACTGCCTTTAATCCTTGCCGTTTTTCGCAACATTCCCAAAATCATATTCCAGTGTACCCCCAAATGTAGGCTCATTAAAAGAAATCCCCAGTATGCTCCGAGAATATGAAGCCGGCGAGCCAAAGACATACCGCCACCAAATGGCAGGAAATCAAATACATAACGGGACATCACAATACCGCTATACATCCCCGCCAGCATAGATACAAGCACAAGGGAAGTTGTACAAAGCGTTAAAATACGCAACGCATTGTATTTCCCTTTGAATAATGTTTTGTACCAATGCCCGTTTAGAATGTGGTGAGCGATAAAAAGGAGCAACATTCCAGCGCCCACCCATTCGTGAAGTGCCTCTCCCCACAAATGATAGCCCATTAGAAAAAGCAGTGCCAGCGTCATTAAAACATCGACAGCCAATTTGATAAGGGCTTTCGGTTTCATTGTTCCACCGCCTTGTTAATGCAGGTAATGGCGTTTAAGCTGCGGGGGTAGCCGATATACGGCAAGCACTGCGAAACAACACGAATCAAAAAGTCCTTGTCATTTCCCATATTCATATTTCCTTTTGCATGTGCGGTTAGCTGTGGTTCACAGCCGCCCTGCGCCATAAGAAAACAAAAGGTAATAAGTTCACGCTCGGAAAGATCAAGACCTTTTCGGGTATAGTAATCACCGAAACAGTTTGCCGCCAGCCAACGGTTGATCTGTCCTGTTTTCCAAGCCTCTTTCATATGTTCGCCAAAGATTTCTGCCTGTGCTTCAATTCCTTTTTCCAGTCTATCATCAAGGGTGGTCGTTGCCTGTCCGTCAAGCGGAAGTTCTATGCCGCACTCGGCTAATATTTCATTGGTAACATTCAGAAAAGGCAACATTCTGCCATAGCCCAAATAGTCGGTCGCTTGATAAACGATCTCCTTTGCGACTATCGGCGTAATACCGTTTTCCAACGCTTGGGGGAGCATTTCTTTATAGGCCTCCACACCTCCGCAGCCGATTAGTGTTGCCAAAATCGCCATATAGCGGGTAGAGGGTTCTAATTGCTGATTTTCTTCATTTACAACTTCATCAAGTGCAAAATGCTCGAAGCGTTCTGCAAATTCAGGGTCTGTTCTGTGTAAATCCATTTTGTTTCTCCTTTCAGATTTTTTGACTACCTACCGACCACACGTGTTTATCCTTGGCGGCGGCAGGGGTGTTCTGTGCTATTACGCCTACCAAATTATGAGGAACATAAGGTTCGTCCAAGAAAGCAAGCTCATCAGCCGTCAAAGTAAGCCCCGTAGCTTTTGCCGCACCCTCAATATGGTGGAGCTTCGTTGCACCCACAACAGGCGCAGTAACCTTTGTGAGTAACCAAGCAAGAGAGATTTCCGTCATAGAAACGCCGTACTTGTCGGCAAGCTCGGCTACACGACCGATAATTACGCTGTCCTGCTGGGCGGTGGCGTCATATTTTAATCTTGCATAGCTATCCTCCTGCAAACGCTTTGAGGTTTCACCGGGGCGTTTCGCAAGGCGTCCTCCTGCAAGGGCGCTGTAAGGCGTCATCGCTATATTATCCTCACGGCAAAACTTTGCCATTTCCCGTTCTTCCTCACGGAAAATCAAGTTATAATGTCCCTGTATTGATACAAATTTAGCAAAACCCTCTTTTTCGGCAAGTGCGTTCGCCTTTGCAAGCTGATAGGCAAAACAGTTTGAAATACCGATATACCGTGCCTTACCCGATTTGACGGCGTTGTTTAAACCCTCCATAATATCATAAAGGGGCGTATTGTAATCCCACATATGGTAAATGTATAAATCAACATAATCCATACCAAGATTTATAAGGCTCTTATCAAGCATTTTTTCAATGTGCTGCTGTCCTGTAATTCCCGCTGCAATTTCCTCGTTGGTGCGGGGCAAAAACTTTGTTGCAATCACAACATCATCACGCTTTGCAAAATCTCGAATCGCTCTGCCGAGATACTGCTCGCTTGTACCGCTTTGATAGGCAATCGCCGTATCAAAGAAATTAACGCCAAGTTGCAAGCCTTTTTTGATAATTTCACGGGAATGTTCTTCGTCAACCGTCCAACTATGCTGACCATTTCCGGCTTCGCCAAAACCCATACACCCCATACAAATACGGGATATATTGAGGTCTGAATTTCCTAATTTTGTGTACTCCATAAAAATCTCCTTATACGCTCGGCTCTACAAACATTTTCTTGTCTTTCAAGCGTTCCATATGGGCAGTCCATTCTTCCTTTGCGACATCTTCAATCGACACCGAAACGAATTTTTTATCAATGTTCAGTTCCTTTGAAAAGAACTGCTGTACCTTAACGGCCAATTCTTTTTTAACCGTATCGTCCCGTCCGGGGATCATCGTAATATCAATATGCGGCATTAAATCCATCTCCTTAAATAACCTTAAATTGTTTCCACTTATTTTTCTTGAATCTAATCCAAAAGATAATACCACGGATAATCCAGTCAAGGCACATTGCATAAGCAATTCCCATAACGCCCAAGTTTAGCGTGATTCCAAACAACACCGAAAACAAAAGCCGAATACCGACGGTAGTAAAAAGTGAAACGATAGTTGTAAATTTTATATCGCCAGTTGCCCGTAATCCTTTACCAAGCGGGTCGGCAAACGGAAATGCAACGGCACTGAAAATATTGTGAACAAGTACTAACAAAACAATCAATCGTTTTGTTTCATCTGCGAGAGAATAAAAGTGCATTAGAATTGGTGTGACGGCAAATATTAAGCCGTTCCAGATAACTGCAAATACAACAGTGATTTTTGTCAGCTTCTTAAAATATAATTCTGCCTGCTTTACTTCTCCCGCCCCCATTAGTTGACCGATTATGGTAATGAAAACAGGGTCCATTGCGGCACATACCAAAGACGCCATACCCCAAATGCTCTGTGCCACACCGTTTGCTGCAATCTGATAAGTACCGAACAAAGCTACAACACTACTGAGTGCTACCTTTACAAGTTGAAACACACCGCTTTCTACTCCATTTGGAATAGCAATTTTTAATATACGCCGTTGCAGATTTCCGTTCCACTTGCAAATCCAGTTTTGCCTATATTGAATTGGGTTACGCTTTGAAAAACACAACACTGTAATTGCTACTGCTGAAAACGCCCTTGCAATCAAAGAGGGATAAGCCACACCTGTTACCCCTGCGTGCAGCACAAAAACTCCAATACAGTTTCCGACAACATTGATCATATTAGAAACAATAGAAATATTCATTGTTGTGCTCGTCTTTCCAAAGCTACGATACATTGCCGCCCCTGCATTATAAATGGCAAGTGCCGGATAAGAATAAGCAGAAATCCGCAAGTAGGTTATGCAGGCCTCCATTACATCGGCCTCAACACGCCCGAACATCAAACGCATTAAACTTTCATTTGTCAACAGGATAACCGCC
>ENA-OWPN01001964-OWPN01001964.1-human-gut-metagenome-genome-assembly--contig:-NODE-1964-length-14834-cov-32.806144_pt1 | contig 14834 bp, 5 predicted proteins | sample MGYA00248266_ERZ651850 | MGnify/ENA primary metagenome ERZ651850 (study PRJEB26924, sample SAMEA4378296) | human gut metagenome | biome: human gut; feature: human-associated habitat; material: faeces... | reverse complement strand
CTGATAAGCCGTTCCTGATGCCCGTTGAGGACGTTATGACCATCTCCGGCCGTGGCACCGTTGCTACCGGTCGTGTTGAGCGTGGTACTGCTCATGTCGGCGATCAGATGGAAATCGTTGGTCTGAAGGAAGAGAAGATGACCACCACCATCACTGGTCTGGAAATGTTCCGCAAGAGCCTCGAGTTCGCTCAGGCTGGCGACAACATCGGCGCTCTGCTGCGTGGTGTTGACCGTGACCAGATCGAGCGTGGCCAGGTTCTGGCTGTTCCCGGCTCTGTTCATCCCCACACCACTTTCGATGGCCATGTTTACGTCCTGAAGAAGGAAGAAGGCGGCCGTCATACCCCGTTCTTCAACAACTATCGTCCTCAGTTCTACTTCCGTACCACCGACGTTACCGGCATCATCACCCTGCCCGAAGGCACTGAGATGTGCATGCCCGGCGACAACGTTGATATGCACGTTGAGCTGATCACCCCGGTTGCCATGGAAGAAGGCATGCGTTTCGCTATCCGCGAAGGCGGCCACACTGTTGGTTCCGGCGTTGTTTCCAAGATCGAGAAGTAATTTTCGGCTTGTGATATAGCTTTCAAGGCTCCTGCTGTTAAGGCAGGGGCCTTTTTGTTGTGTACGACTTATGGGGCGGGGAGGGGGCAAAGGCCGGGTGTGGAAGACCAAGGAAGGCATCATGAAAACATCAGGAATTGTAGATAGGGGAGAGGACACTATTCGGAACTTTGAAAAAGTGGAGCAGGAGGGGGCACTCACACCGCCCTACCTTGGGAAGGTGTATTTCAGGTCGCGGTTAAGAGGCAAGGGTTGATCTATCCCTAAGTTTTCGGAACGGTCAGGAACGCTCTCTACAGTACAATTTATAATGGGCAATTCTCAACCTCCAATTTTCCCTTCAAGTTTCCTCCAATCTCTGCCAAATCTCTCAACAACAAGCCAAACCGAAATGGCAAAAAATGCGCGATCACAATACCGGGTGATTGGATTAAGAGATTGCAAAGAACATTATCGGGGTAAATGTTCAATCATTTGATAAAAGCAGGAATAAGCCATTCAAAAATGTTAATAAATACCGCCAAAGAGTCACCGCACCGCAACGCAAATAATGTGCGAAAAACAGGTTTCAGTTGATTCAAGGACAAAAATTCACATAGAAACCGCGCTAATTAACTATGCAAATTCTGGCAACTGTGATATAATGTATATACCTAGATGTGTCGGAAAGGTTATCATTTGCAGGATCAAGACATGCAGCCGGTACAACGTTTTGTCAGCCGCTGTGCCGGGGCCAAAAGCCCCAAAAGCAGGCCGCAGCCCGGCAAGGGATCGCCAGACCGAGGGAGCACAACCAGGCGTTTTGCAATCAACACCTGCAAAGTGCCGCACATCTGCCGTACCACTTTTCACACAAAAGGGGAAAGTAGTAACACTTAAGGGAGGATAAAACTATGAAGAAAAACCTTCAGCGTTTTGGTGCATCCGTGCTGGCAGCAGCCATGGTTGCCCAAAGCGTGGCGCTTCCCGCAGCAGCAGAAACTACCAAGATTGATTCTTCGGTAGCGCAGTCTGTTGCAGCTAGCGCAGCAAGCGCGGCCAGCGCTGTGCAGTCCCTGCCCAAGTTCACCAGCACCGCAGACCTGATCAAGCAGACAGCCCAAACGCTGGCTGCCCAGGGCGAAGTGCATGAACTGGAGCAGGACGATGCCAAGCTGGAAGCGATTGCACAGAGCAAGGCGGGCATGAGCCTTGCGGCGTTGGAAAATGCACTGGCCGATGCCATGTACGCCAACGCCGCAGCCGGCAAGATCAACACCGAAGCCTATGGCCTGAACAAGGACGAGATGGCATCGGTGATGGCTGCCACCATCAAAACGTATCATCTGTCCAGCGCCGTTACCGACCTGGGCTATGAGACGAACGCCGCAGGCGTTGTGACCGCCGTTACCTTTACCGGCAGCTCCGGCATGACCTCTGCGATGGAGTCCATGACCAACAGCGATGATGAAGTGATTGCGCAGCAGGCTGACAGCTACGCACAGGCTTACGTTGCTGAAAACTCTGATACCTTTGCTGCCAGCGCCGCTGCAGACGGCCATACCTATGGCGAGCCGAAATGGTACTGGAATGACACCAACCCGGCGGATGGCCACACCCATACCTGGAAGGAAACCCCCGATGGTTACTGGACCAAGACCGATGACGGCTGGGCTTACACCGCTGTGTATACCTGTGAAAAGGACGATGCCTACCAGAAGGTAGAAGGCACCGTAACCAAGGATACCACCGAGGCAAAGCCCGGCGTTGCCGGCAAGACCGTTTACTCTGCCAGCGTGCCCGCTGACAAGAGCCCGGTTAAGAAGGAATACAAGGAACCCACCACCCGCACCGACGACATTGCCGCCCTGCCCTGCCAGAGCCATGTCGTGTCCAAGGATGCAGATGGCAACTTTGTTGCTACCTTCAACTGGGAAATGAAGAAGGTCGAGGGCGAGCTGGCCGCTGACTACAGCAACGCCCAGCTGTTCTATGACAGCGAAACCGGCAAAATTTCTGCTGGCGCTCCCGTTACCATTGACTGGGAATGCGAAAGCATCACCTTCAAGTGCGCTGTCTGCGGCGAAGAAATCAAAACCAAGCCGATGCAGACCATGCCGGTCAGCGTTGTGGTAGACCAGAATAACAATTCCGTCTACATCAATGTGGGCGGCACCCCGACCCTGGATACCACCTCCGGCGGCACCGGCGTTACCCTGGTGTCCGCAATGGATGGCGGCAACTGGTACGATATGCAGAACAACCCGGTTGACGCAAGCAAGGTGAACTTCACCTATCAGAGCGGCGACAACAAGGGCAAGAACAGCCTGCTGCTGTACGACAGCCAGAAGACTGCCGTGTATGTGGACGACCAGGGCAACCAGGTCACCAATACTTACGATGTCTCGACTGCGCAGATGAACTACTACTACTTCCAGCTGTCGCAGTTCAACCAGGACGAAGCAGAGTACTTCGGCGTGGTTGCCCCGTTCTGGACCTCCAAGGGTGTTCAGAAGCAGGGCGAGGATGGCAGCATCACCGGCACCATGGGCGCAATCAAGGTATTGTGCAGCATTGATCCGAACGATGATGTCCCGCCGACCACCATGGCATTCATGCTGAACATGCTGCCGCAGGCGTTCATGTCTTACGTCATGAACTATGGCGAAGCTCTGAAAGCCATCCGTGATGCAGGCCTGGCACAGGTTGCCAAGCTGGGGGACAGCGCTGACTATGTCACCAAGCTGCTGATCCTGCACGACTGGATCTCCCAGGTTGCAGAATTCGATATGGGCTCCATGGGCGATATCACCGGCGGCGGCAACAACGACCCCATCCAGATGACTGCTTTCGGCGCCCTGCTGGGCGGCGGGATCGGCGCTAAGGGCGTTGAGTATGGCTGCATCTGCCTGGGCTATGCATCTGCATTTAACTACATGGTCCAGAATTTGCCTGACAACAAGGAAATCTATAAAAAGACCGTTGACGGCAAAGAAGTTTGGAAGACCGCTGATGAAGTAGGCGATAACGCTGTTGTTGACTTTGCCCAGATCCTGTATTACTGCGATACTTCTGATACCAGTGTTGCCGGTAATGCGTTCGGCGGCGGCATGTTCAACAACGTCCACTACTTCAACGCAGTCAAGGTCAACAAGCTGCAGGGCGACAGCAACTCTGCTACGATGACCACCGGCGAAGCCAACAAGAACTGGTACTATGTTGACGTCTGCTATGATGACGTGAATACCGAGTGCATGGCCCAGACCCGCGTTGAGAACGCAGGCGACCTGCGCCATGTCAACTTCCTGGTTTCTCCCTCCGGTCTGGAAGGCCGTTACAGCAAGTACTATGATTACATTGACTCGCTGTACGATGGCTACACCTACACCAAAAACAAGGAACCAGATAAGAATGATGATGGCAGCTATGTGATAAACAACGGCAAGCCGCATTACTCTTACACCAGGGAGGATAACAAGAACGAGACCCGTTACACCGATACCTGCTACGAGGATACCTGGTTCACCTCTATCTGCAGCCCCATCTACTTCGACGATAATTACTTCTATTACGTTGATACCACGACCAACCAGAACCTGTATAACGACATGCGCCGCAAGCAGGCCGAGAACGGCGACAGCGGCAGCTCTGGTTCCGGCAGCTCTGGTAACAACTCCCAGATGCAGCAGTTCATGAAGAAGATGCAGAACCAGGGCCCCGATACTCTGGAAGCACGTCCGCGTAATGCGAACTACTATATCCGCAAAGCGGATTCCAGCAGCAGCAGGCCCGGCGGCTTCAGCATGAGCAGCTTTACCAAGACGGATGACCCGTTTGATATCATCCTGATGTACTACAACGATCTGAAGGAAACCAGCAGCAACTTCAATGATGACGACAGCAATGCCAAGGTTCTGGCCAAAGCTGGCACCATCTATAAGATCGATACCAGTGCAAAAGATAAGCATACCAAGGTTGAAAACAACCTGAACACCGAGTGCCTGGCAGACGCTGCTGCAAAGCGGATCTACCCCGCACTGGTACACTCTACCGCACTGTATGATGGCAAGCTGTACTTCAACGTCAACAACGCCATCTACCGTATGGACCCGACCACCGGCGCAGTGGAAGAAGTGAAGGAATACAACACCGTCTATGGCGGCATTAAGCTGACCAAGGATAAGGACGGCAACATGGTTCCCGATACCCACTTTACCGGCATGAGCATGGTTATCATGGATAGCGCCCAGGATACCAGCAGTGTGAAGTATCTGGGCACCTTCAAGAACCATCCTCTGGCTGGCCTGACCCTGCGCGACAGTTACAGCTTCAAGACCGAACAGCAGAATGGTCAGAATGTTATTACCGGCATCAACACCACCAAGGATCAGCTGATCGTTTCTGTCGGCACCAACCTGTCCAACACCTATAAGAGCCTGGACGAACTGGGTGAGGACGGCAAGCCGGTTGTTAAGACCGATGATTCCGGCCTTTCCTATGACCAGCGCAAGAGCTACAAGACCGAGTCCTGGAACTACAACCCGAGTTACAACCAGAACATGGGCAGCTCTGACGAGAAGAACAAGAACGAAGAGTTCATGTGGTGCGCTAACCTGGTTGAAACCATGCCGATGTCCGACATGGTCAGCGACCTGAACAGCGGCGCAACCACCGATGTTTCCGTTGAAGCATGGTGCGATACCCCCGCTTACACCCAGGCCCGCACCAACAAGTATGGCCTGACCAAGGGTGAAAAGAAGTACGCTGACGGCGCACTGCCCAAGGGCCATACCTGGGCTCTGGACGAGCTGGAAACCAAGTCCGTTGGCAACAATGTGTACCTGTGCTCTGATTGCCATACCGCAACCGAAAGCACCCCCCACACCGTTACCCTGCCCAATGCAGTTGAAGGTGTTAAGCTGACCTTGGGCACCACCAGCAACACCTACATCAAGGACGATACCGTTACCCTGACCGTAGAAAAGGAAGGCACCGATATCGTTACCGTTACCGCAAAGACCGGCGATACCGATGTTGCTCTGACTGAAGTTCAGGAAGCAGCGCAGGACGAAGCCGCAGCCCAGGCTACCACCGAAAAGGCTAAGACGGTTTACACCTTCACCATGCCGGACGGCGATGTGACCATCAGCGTTACCAAAAACGCCAAGACCTATGCGGTCAATGTTGCTCCCCTGACCAATGGTGAGATCACTGCTTCCGCTAAAGAAGCAGCTGAGAAGGAAACCGTAACCCTGACTGCTAAGCCCGCGACCGGCTATGCCCTGAAGGCTGGCAGCGTGAAGGTTACCTACAAAGACGCTGACAACACCGATAAGACCGTTGAAGTGAAGCCTGATACCGAAAAAGCCAACACCTACACCTTTGCAATGCCTGCTTACCCTGTCAACGTCAGCGCAGAGTTTGTTAAGGAATACAAGGTTACCGCAGCTCCTGCTGAGAACGGCACTGTTACCGTAGACCCGGCCGCAGCTGTTGAGGGCACCGATGTTACCGTTACCGTTAAGGCAGCTGATAACTACCAGCTCAAGGCTGACAGCCTGACCTACAGCTATAAGAGCGGCGAAGATACCAAGACCGAAAAGCTGACCCTGACCGATGGCAAGGCAACCTTCAAGATGCCTGCCGCTGATGTTACCGTTAGCGCTGAGTTTGAGGCCGTTAAGGTTGAAACCTACAGCGTTACGACCAACAGCACCGAATACGGCAAGGTGACGGCTGACAAGACCACTGGCGTGAAAGCTGGCGAAACTGTTACTCTGACTGTTGAGCCGGTGGATAACGATTCTATGCTGACCAAGCTGGCTGAAAACGGTCTGGCGATTAAAGACAGCAAGGATACGGTTATTTCGTATAAGGCCGGCGAAAAAGCCAACACCTATACTTTCACAATGCCTGCTGACAATGTAACTGTCACCCCACAGTTTACGATCGTTGAGTATGGCATTACCACTAATGTGGAACCGACCGAAGGTGGTACGATTAAGGTTACCGTTAAGGACTCTACTGAAAGCATTGTTCGTGCCGCAGTTGGGACTAAGATTGTTGCTACCTTTACCGCTGCCGATGGCTATCAGCTGAGCGAAGCTAGCTGCATGCAGGGAGCCGCTGGCGGCCCGATTACTGCACAGCTTGATGAGAATGGCGCATACGAGGTCATCATGCCGGCCAACCGTGTGGATTTTGAAGCGACCTTCGAGAAGAAGGAGACCACTGAACCCACCAACCCCAGCGAGGGCGATAACACCAACAAAGGCGGCGAAGAAACTCAGGCTCTCGAAGCCGAGGAGCGCACCGCTCACGGTGCCGCTGAAAAGACCACCGTTACCGCAATGGCTGTCTTTACCTGCACTGATAAGAACTGCGCAAGTGCACAGTTTGTGGATGCTACTGTAAAGCAGATCAGCGGCGTTACCACTGCTACCGTCAACTTCAACGGCAAGGACTACACCGCCAAGTACGGCGAGAAGAACGGCTGGGTTGAAGAAAACGGCAAGAAGTACTGGTACGAAAAGGGCGTGAAGCAGGGTACCACCGGCCGCGGCAAAGAGATCTATGATCCCGATTCCGACGCCTGGTACTGGCTGGATGCTGTCCAGGGCGGCGCAATGACCGTCAACAAGGACGTTTACCAGGAATCCGCCGCCGGCCAGTGGGCTGATAAGCCCGATGGCACCGGCAAGTGGGTCCGTTACGATGAGAACGGCCACATGGTCAAGGGCTGGCAGCAGACCGAAAATGGCCTGTATTACTTCGATCTGATCACCGGCGCTATGGCTAAGGGCACAGGCGACATTGACGGCGTACCTTGCGCATTTGACAAGTACACCGGTGTTGCTCTGGACAACCAGTGGCTGACCATCAATGGTGCTGACTACTGGTACGAAAAGGGCGTTCGCCAGGGCCTGGATGGCCGCGGCAAGGAAATCTATGACCCGGCTTCTGATGCTTGGTACTGGCTGGACTCTGTTGATCAGGGCAAGAAAGCCACCAGCAAGGATGTCTATCAGGAATCCAAAGCTGGCCAGTGGGCTGACCGCGCCGATGGCACCGGCAAGTGGGTCCGTTACGATGCACAGGGCCACATGATCAAGGGCTGGAGCGCTGACAAGCGTTACTATTTCGACCCGATCTATGGCACCATGGCTAAGGGCGATGCAGTCATCGACGGCCGTACTTATCACTTTGATAAGAACACCGGCGTTCTGCAGTAATCCCACAGCCGAACAATGAGCTGTAACCAGCCCATTAACCTCTAAATAAAAATGCCGCAGCAGATGTAACAGTCTGCTGCGGCATTTTTGTATTTGTGGGCATAGGTTCGGTGAAATATTTGCCAGGCCAGTAGGGCGGGGGACCCCATGATTGTGGTGGCTCCCCTGGAGGGGAGCTGGACGCGAAGCGGCCTGAGGGGTGGTTCCTTGCCGCAAACCTAAAGCAATCGAATCCAACGCCTTGGAACAGTCACTGCGCCCGCAGGCACCTTGCCCTGCCACAAATCCCATCACGACCAATCGGACAAGGCCTCGGAACGGTCAAGACCGTTCCCTACAGAACAAATTATAATGGGCAGCACACCCTTAAACAATCAGTAGGGCGGGGGACCCCACCCCGCCGAAAGCTAGAAATAGTACACGATTAAAAAATCGCAATTTACCTTACCCGCATAATAAAGGCAACACACAAAAACATGGCGAACACATCAGGCCGGTGCAAGGGCAAAACCTACTAAAAAGCTGCGGCTAAATTTGGCAAATATGGCGCGCGAAGTATAATTTTTGGAGGATATCACAAGCAGAACAAACAAACTTTGTCAGTTCAAACAACAAAAAAACAACAAACTGGCATGAATGCCAAAGAATGCGGCCGCGAATTGTGAAAGATTTTAATATATTTTCTTCGTTTTCTCCTTACCTGTTATCATTTGAATTTGCAATCGAAATATGGAACTTGTATAATAGAATAAAAGAAAAGTGTAAACTAAATGGGTGAAGAGGATTTGGTGCAATGGAAGATAAAAATAGATTCAGCATTCTGCTGGAGCATTTGCTGGAAGTTGCGGAGGTCAAGAACTATACCCTGGCCAAGCGCCTGCAATACGATGTTTCCTATATCAGCAAATGGGTCAGCGGCCGCATGCTGCCTGCCAAAAAGACTGAAAAGCGCGTGATGGAGGGCATCAGTGCCTGCGTGGTGGATGAAGCCACCGATGATGGCCGTGACCTGCTGCTGCGGGAATACAGCGTTAGCATCCCCAGTGACCTGAAAGCCGCCATTTATGATAACCTGATTGCTGAATATGATTATTTGCAAGAGGAGCTGGACAGCGGCGAGGCGCGCATTGGCCCCTATACGGATTTTTGGGCCGAGCTGAACATGCTGCAATACCTGACCAAAATGGCGCACCCCGTGCTGCGCCGCGTCAGCCAGCTGGACATTGTGGCTGTGATGGACCTGATGGAAATGGCGCGCGAATACCGCCTGAAAGTTGCCAACCTGCAAAACGGCCAGCTGGTGGACCAGCGCAGCTATGATAACGTCTATTTCAAGCTGATGATCGATATCAGCCGCGAAAAATGGGACCCCATCTATGATGCCGCGCTCATTATCAACGTGTTGACCAACTTCAGCCATATTCATTTCAAGCTGTTTGGCAGCACCGCGGCTGCCGGGCGCGCGGTGTTTGTGGTCAAGGGCGATTTTGCCATTACCGGCCTGCTGGTCAGCCACAGCCGCTGCGCTGCCGTTACCGCCACCGAGGACCCGCAGAACTGCGAAAGCCTGTATGATAACTTCTCCAAGCTCTGCGTGCGGGATGACCAGCTTTTCCGCGATACCAGCATGCGCCAGCTGATCAGCCAGTACGACTATATGCACACGCTGCTGGCCTCCAATCTGCGGTGGATGTTCGGCCACCTGAATGAGCTTCTGCTGCCGGATGACTTGTTTGAAGAGATCCTGACCGCCCACGAGGCCGAGCTGAAAGATTTTTTGGGTGCTACCCCTGCGGAGCTGCGTAGCGTACACAACCTTGCCAAAGGTGTGGTGGAGGAAACAAACATCCGCATCCTGATTTATGAAGCTGCATTTTCCTCCATGGCGGTTTCCGGCGAGCTGGACTTTTTCAGTTACAAGGTCAGCCTTACCCCGGATCAGCGCAGCCGGTGCATCAGCTATGTGCTGCAGCTTTGCAAGCAGCGTGAAAAACTTGAATTCCGCTTGATCAGCGGCCGCATTGTGAACGATTTCCAGTATGTGGCGGACCCCAATATGTTCCTTTCTGGCGCTGCATCGTATCTTCGGCTGGATAACAACTGCCCCATCAACCGGATTGCAATGGTCAACAACAGTGTGATGGAAGACCGCCTGAGTGAATATTTTGATCAGGTCTGGAATTTGGATGACCAGAACGTGACAAAAGAGCGCAACGCCATTGCGGAGCACATCCATCATGTCCTGCAGGGAATCCATCTGATTACCCGCGCCAAAAGTGATGAAATGGAAGAACTGCAAGAGAGCTGGATGAACAAAATCTAAAAATACAACATACATACGCATAAACATAAAGCCCTGGCTGCTACGGTAGCTGGGGCTTTTGTTGCACCGAGAAAAATGAAATTGCAAGAAAACTCCATGCCAAAGCGTGAAAATCCATGTGAAAAAAGTGAATCATGCGGAATCAATTTCTGGAAATTTGTGCCATGGGATTCTCGTGCTTTCCGCAAACAGGAATGGTATACTATATTCAGCACCGAAAATGATCGTAGCATTATGGTTTGGCAACGCTGTGCAACGATGTGCACAGCAGGGGAAAGTGCCATAAAGGTTTGGCCTGATTTGATTTGGATAATTTAATTCCCTGCAACTGTAAGGGAAAGACATTTGGAGGAAATTGCAATGAATGAAAACGCGATGTTGACTGGCAAGCCCAGCATTGACCGCCCCTGGATGAAGTTCTATCCAGATGTTCTGCGCGGTATCCAGGTTCCGGCCTGCACCGTGGAGCAGTACCTCTCCGTGCGCGCTGCAGATCCTAACGTGATTGCCATGCACTACTATGGCGTGGATATCACCTGGGGTACCGTGTTCCGTAAGGTGGATGCCACCGCCCGCGCTCTGCAGGTGCTTGGCGTCAAGCAGGGGGACCAGATCCCCGTGTTCCTGCGTTCTGTGCCGGAATTCATTTATCTGCTGCTGGCAGCCGAGCGCATCGGCGCTTCGCTGCTGTGCCGTGACAACACCCTGGAAGAAAACATTGAAGCTGTTCAGAAAGCCAATGCTAAGGTGATTTTTGTTCACGACTTCTTCTCCAAGGCCGAAATCGAAGCCTACCGTGAGCAGACCAACGTGAATACCTATGTTATCGTTCCCGCTCTGGAAAGCGGCGACCGCGCCGCTATGCCGGTTTACCTGCAGCATTCCCTGGATGCCCTGTATCCGGATGTTCCCGCCCGTGGCTCTGATACCATGATGTGGGCTGATTTCTGTAACATGGGCCAGCGTTTTCGCGGCTTTGTGCCCGCTCCTGTCAACATTGACCGCCCGCTGCTGCGCGCCTACACCAGCGGTTCCACCGGCCCTTCCAAGCAGGTCATCCATTCTGCACACAGCATCATCGGCGTGCTGACCCAGATGAACTTTTATGGCTCTTCGGATAAATTCCGCCCCACCTGGCTGCTGACCATCCTGCCCCCGGCTCTGATCGCTGTTGTGGTTTCCATGATGCTGCTGCCCCTGGCCGGCGGTATGCTGCTCATTCTGGATCCGTTTGTGGATGTGTACGATGTTGACCTGGAAATGATGCGCTACCGCCCCAACAACTGGCCCCTGATCCCCATGTTTGTGGAGGTTATCCGCCGCAGCAAGCGTCTTCCGGCTGACTATGATATGTCCCACATGCTGGCCATCGGCGCCGGCTGCGAGGCATTCAACAACAAGCAGCTGCGCAATGTTGAGGAGTTCCTCAAGCAGCATAACTGCAACCTGCGCTTTACTGCCGGCTACGGCAGCAGCGAGGCCGGCTCCAACGCCACTCTGCCCATGGCTCCGTTCCCGGTGCGTGACGGCAACGTTGGTGTTCCGATGATCCACAGCATCATCAGCATCTTCAAGCCCGGCACCCAGGAAGAGCTGACCTACAATACCCCCGGTGAGATCTGCATCACGGGCCCCGGCGTGATGCTGGGCTATGACCGCCCCGAAGCAACCGCCAAGGCACTGCAGGTCCACGCAGACGGCAAGACCTGGCTGCACACCGGCGATATTGGCTATATGTCCGAGGACGGTGTGCTCTACACGATGACCCGCGGCGCATCCCCGCGCTTTGGCGGCGGCGACCTGATGGTGCAGCCGCTGGAGAACATCGTGGCCGATGCCGACATCAAGGGCATCAAGGACGAGTTCTTTGTTATCGTGCCGGATGATGAGCACGAGGGCTGCTTCCTGCCGTACCTGTACGTCCAGCTCAAAGATGGCTACACCTTGGACGATGTGCGCGATAAGATCAATGCCTGCCTGCCGGAACGTTACATGCGTCCGGTGGAGATTTTCACCGTACCGGAACGCCCGTTCTTCCACTTCAAGACCAACCGTATTGGCCTGTGCAAAGAAATCGTCGCCAAGCGCAACCAGCAGAAAGAGAAAGCCAAGCGCAACAGCTTTGCCGATGGCTGCATTGCCTGATGACTTTGGCGTGATAAAATCATGATAATGTAACGGCATGTGCCCACCTTATGATAGAGATAAGGGGGCACATGCCTTTTGTTTTGGGGTGGGGGGAGCGGATGAAAAGCACGATAGGGCACTGTATCATTAGCCACATGCTGAAAAAATGCTGTAGGGAACGGGATTGACCGTTCCGCAGCCTTATGGCAACACCGCACAATTCCCGCCTTACGGCTTAAGCACCGCTTCGGCGGCTGCGGCACGGCATCTGCGTTGCCAAAATGCTCGATAAGACATCCAGTATTATCTGCGCTTTTGGCTTAGCATCTGCCGCACCTCGCTCGCCGTATCGGCACTTAGAATTATGCGGTATTGCCTTATAAAAAGTCGACCTTTTACGGGGAAAAGAAAAATATCGCTACTCTTTTTTGAAAAAATCACAAAGGAAATTTTGTGTTTTTCTTTTGGAAAGAGGAATTTCGGATGAAAAAGGGGAGTTCGGGAAACAAAAACAGGAAAAACTTTGTAAGATATGGGGAATAAATGACGATGAAACGAACTGTATTTTGACGAAACTAAAAAGGCATAAAATAATAAAAAAACTTTCAAAAAGTGTTGACAAAAGGGGGATACTTGGTTATAATAATATTCGTCGCCGGTGAGGCGGCCAAACAAAATAAGCGGATGTGGCGGAACTGGCAGACGCGCTAGATTCAGGTTCTAGTTCCCTTAAAAGAGTGTGGGTTCAAATCCCTTCATCCGCACCAAAGAGCTTCAAGCTTTGGCTTGAGGCTCTTTTTCTTTGTCTTGGCTTTTAAGTTGTTTATTGCCCTGCCAAAAGCAGAGAGATAATTACCGCTCCGGTATCAGTGAGGAAAAAAGGCCATATGAAGGTTTACCACAAGCTGTCAGGCGAATTTCCATATGCCTGCGTTTCCCTGTGGCCCTGAATCTGGCTCTAAACCGTGTTCCCAATAAAGCAAGATAAAAGGGCAGTGTATTCGTATGCTGCCCTCTTTCATACAACGAAATGTCCACGGACGGAACACAGATATATTGCCCACAAAAACATTTTTTTAAATATTTTTTACTTCGTATCAACGATAAAAATAGATTGTTTTTCCACAGGGCACACCTGTCCGCCTCTTGCAATCTTGAACGATTGCGGTATAATGGAAAACATTCCGCGAAACCGTTTGTGCGGGCGGCTGCGGAATGGGCAGGTGCGGAACATCTGCCAAACCCAATTAAAATAGGGAAGAGGAATCGTTATGAATCAACTCACAAAAGCGGCCAAAACGCTGGCTGCCAAGTACAACTCCACCAGCCTGATCCTGCGCATTGCAATCGGCCTGGTGATCGGTTCGGTGCTGGCTTTGATCTGCCCCGGTGCTGCATGGATCGAAGAATTTGGCAACCTGTTTGTCGGCGCGCTGAAAGGCGTTGCACCGGTGCTGGTGTTTGTTATTGTTGCCAGTGCACTGGCGCAGGGCTCCTCCAAGCTGGACCGCCGCTTTGGTACGGTGGTCTGGCTGTACATGCTCACCACCTTTGTGGCGGCTGCGCTCAGCGTTGTGACCAGCAAGCTGTTCCCGCAGACGCTGGTTCTGGCGGAAGCTGCCACGGCGGATGTGGTGCCCCAGGGCCTGGGTGATGTGATGCACACCCTGCTTTCCAACATTGTTTCTAACCCGGTTGCTTCCATCATGAACGGCAACTATATCGGCATCCTGATGTGGGCCTGCCTGTTCGGCCTTGCCATGAAAAAGCTGGGCAGCGATACCACCAAGAACTTTATGGCCAACACGGCGGATGCAATTTCTACCATTGTGCGGTGGATCATCAACCTGGCGCCGTTTGGCATTATGGGCCTGGTGTTTACCAACGTGTCGGACAACGGCCTGTCCATCTTTACCCAGTACGGGCGCCTGTTGCTGCTGCTGGTGGGCACCATGCTGCTGATGGCGCTGGTGATCAACCCGTTCATCATCTTTATCTACCTGCACCGCAACCCCTACCCACTGGTGTTCCGCTGCCTGCGTGAAAGCGGCCTGACCGCTTTCTTCACCCGCAGCTCCGCCGCCAACATCCCGGTCAACATGTCTCTGTGCGAAAAGCTGGGCCTGGATAAGGATATTTACTCCGTCTCCATCCCGCTGGGCGCAACCATCAATATGGACGGCGCTGCCATTACCATCACCATCATGACGCTGGCTGCCGCCAACACGCTGGGCATGCAGGTTTCCGTGCCTGCCGCCATCCTGCTGTCCATCATGTCGGCTTTGGGCGCATGCGGCGCTTCCGGTGTTGCGGGCGGTTCGCTGCTGCTCATCCCCATGGCCTGCTCGCTGTTTGGCATTTCCAATGATATTGCCATGCAGGTCGTCGGCGTTGGCTTCATCATTGGCGTTATTCAGGACTCCGTTGAGACTGCGCTGAACTCCGCCGGTGACGTGGAATTTGCCGCCACCGCCGAATACCACCAGTGGCTCAAAGAGGGCAAACCTCTGCCGGCTTTCATGGGCGGTAAATAAGGTACATAGGTATCATTTAAGGCAATACCGCATAATTCTAAGTGCCGATACGGCGAGCGAGGTACGGCAG
>ENA-OWPN01001957-OWPN01001957.1-human-gut-metagenome-genome-assembly--contig:-NODE-1957-length-14922-cov-3.199771_pt1 | contig 14922 bp, 17 predicted proteins | sample MGYA00248266_ERZ651850 | MGnify/ENA primary metagenome ERZ651850 (study PRJEB26924, sample SAMEA4378296) | human gut metagenome | biome: human gut; feature: human-associated habitat; material: faeces... | reverse complement strand
GCTCCGCTTGAAGGATTTGATTATTCTGAAGCTTTGCTTAACATCAGTGACGTTCAGAATTCTGAAGCCGTATCTTACGAATATTATACAGTAGACGGTATCCGTTTGGATCGTCCGGCTAAGGGACTTAACATTGTGAAGGTACACCGTGCAGACTGCCCGAACATTATAAATGAAAAGCAGCGGCTGATTCCGGTGGAATGGGATGAGAATATTGAGCAGAAGACCTATGAGGTCAAGCTGGTCATCAAATCCACGGACCGTAATTTCCTGCTGAGTGATATCGTGACAGTGGTATCCCAGTGCAAGGCGGGATTGCAGCATGTGGACTCCACGGTTGAGGAGGATAAGATTTCCGCTACAACAAAAATGACGGTGGTTGTAGAAAATTCAGAGCACCTGCGCAGCCTGATGGCGAATTTGCAGAAGGTGAACAGTGTAAAATCCGTCGAACGTGTTATTCAGTAAGACCTTCTGAGAAGGTCTTTTTGAAAGGGAGGAATTGTATGCTGCAGATACGACAGGCAGTGGAAGCGGATAAGCAGGCAATCGAAGCCATGTATAAAAAAAGAGTACGGTATAATGATGCACACGGTATTCATCAGTGGGATCTAGACGAGGTGAACTGGGAAGCCTTTTCTCGGCTGTACACCATTTCGGATTATTATGTCGGTATAGAGGAGGGCAGGGTTGTCTGCGGGCTGTTCATTGTGGATGAGGATGCACTGTACTGGCCGGACATGAAAAAGGGAGCCTCCTTGTATCTGCATAAAATCTGTGTTGATCCGGCCTTCGCTGGAAAGGGCTACGCGGATGCGATGATTCAGTACTTCATTGATAAGGGAAGAAGGGAAGGCTATCCGGATGTGCGTCTGGATGTTCGCGAGCATAAGGATAAGCTGCGCCGTATGTATGAACGAAACGGATTTCAGCTATACAAAACCGGCAGTTTTCTTTCTGCATTCACAACAGCGCTGTACATCTATCCCTTTTCTAAGGAAGTGTAAGAAATGCGCGCTTACTGACAGCGCGCGTGTTTCAAAATCGCAGGAAAAGGAATATAAAAAGGATTCTGTTAATTGGATGCTATCTCTATTTCGATATTTCTTTGTAAGCACGACAGAAAGCATGAGTGAGCGTGTAGTATGAAATGCCGTTTTATGAGAAAGCACTGACAACTGCTGGAATCCTTTTTTTGATTTATAAATTACAGGTGGTTACCGCCTGTTTTTTCTGTTCAGCATGATTTCACAGCGCAAGCTGTTCCACATGCGGAAATATTCTGACACATAATGCCTGTATGGCTCCTTGTCCGCAGTCTTCTGCATGGCGAAATCATCGAAAAACTTACGCACCATATACCTTGCCCTGCGCACATGGAAGCTGCTGGTCACAACAACTACGCTGTGCCAGTCATTAGCAATGCAGATTTCCTTTGCATATTTTAAATTTTCATAGGTGTTTCTGGCCTTTCGTTCAAGTAGGAGAACCTCTTTTGCAATACCGCACGTTATTGCATATGCCGCCATGATTTCAGCCTCTGCATAATCGTTTCGCACACTGCCTCCACTAATTATGATTCGCTGTACTGTGTGTTGTCTGTATAACCGTATGGCCGCATCCATCCTTGTTTTCTGCATCCGGGAAAGACTGCCGTCTTCCTTTGCAGGGCTGCCCAGAACGATGGCTGCATCATATACTCTGCCTGCTTTTGGCTTTTTCGGCTTAGGAAAATAATGATACAGGATAAGGTTAGCTGTTATAAGGAATACGATGAGGATGGCTGCTAGCTCCCGCATGATGGCAAATAGACAGGACGCTGCAGCTCACGGTCCAGGATATCCTTTCTTTTTGATAACGGAAATGCATAGGCGTAGGCACTTGTCGTTCGTAAAAAAATTTCCCGATGTGCCTTTGGTATCTGATGGAAGGTGGAAATTATCTGAATTCCTTTTTGCTTCAGCTCTCGCAGACAGGCTCTTCCTGCATCGTTAAAGGCCAGAATCCGCAGAAAGTCACAGGGTGGAAGTGCGTCGATTTCCTGCTTATCGGTATGAGTCAGAATGTGCGTCAGACTGCGCTGAATGCTGCTTCTTGGGTACCGCCGGCTGATACAAGCCTGCAGGAAATCTGAATAGGTCATGTAGGTACGGGCATTTCGCTGCAGCATATGCTCCATGCCCTCATCTACCAAAAACCGCTTATTCAAATCCTTAGCGGGAGTGCTTTGCAGCAGCGTTTGCAGATAGGGATAATAATCCTCCATATACACAGCATGCTTTAGCTCCTCTGCCATAGGGGTTGTGTGTGTAACGCAGATTCCTTCCTTTGCCGCCTTTCGTATGGCGGTGGCAGAGCTGATTTTTTGTATGATATCCTCATCATGATAGCCGTTGGTACGCTGTATGGCTATGGGGGTAATAGCAGTTCCTTTTACTGCACGGATATATGCCATCCCCAGAATATCATTGCTGGCTACCCGGCCATGCATTACCTCCAGTGTTTTTGCCATTGAAATTCCATTTTTGCGCTGCTGAACATAGTCCTCATAGGGGATGTCCGCAAGTCTGGAAAGCTGCTCCATATCCGTTGATTCGCTGCCAAACACCAGTGAAGTAGCACCTGCCAGCTGCAGCAGACTGACTGCCTGCTGTGCGAAGATATCCGAACGCTGTACCACATAAGGATAGGGAAGCTCAATTACCAGATCACAGCCGGCCTGAATTGCCGCCTTTGCCCGTGTCCATTTATCAACGATGGCACATTCCCCGCGCTGTACAAAATTTCCCGACATGACGGCAATCAGCACCTCACAGCCGGAGGCTTTGCGGGCTTGCCTGATATGATAGGCATGACCGTTATGAAATGGGTTGTATTCTGTTACGATACCACAGCATCGCATCAAATCACCTCCTGTGCCTTTCAGTATACCACAGCTGTCTGCTGGTAACCATACGCATATAAAATTTTGACATAGTAACCACTTTGTCAAAATGATGGATAGAGCCATATCGAAAGCACGCGGAATATGGTACAATGCAGGTATAAGGAAGTGATTATGATGGCAACAGCATTACAGGAATACAGCTTTATCAGCGACGCTGACGGATTGCACATATCGGTGCTGCGCTGTGAGCCGGCAGGCCAGCCGCAGGGCATCGTTCAGCTGGTACATGGGATGGCGGAGCATAAGGAGCGCTATGAGGACTTTATGCGTTTTCTTGCCGAGCACGGCTATGTGAGCGTGCTTCACGATCATCGGGGACATGGGAAAAGCGTAAAAGAGGAAGCTGATCTGGGATATATGTACAACAGCGGCGGTGCATATCTCATTGATGATATACGGCAGCTGAATGCACAGCTTCATCAGGAATACCCAACACTGCCAGTTTATATGTTCGGACACAGTATGGGCTCATTGGCGGTGAGAGCCTATCTGAAGCGCTATGATGATACTATAGATGCACTGATCGTCTGCGGCAGTCCCAGCAAAAATCCGGCAGCCGGTGCCGGGCGGCTTCTGGCAAGGCTGATGATGGGAATCAAGGGTGCTCATTACCGCAGCCCGCTCCTTCAGAAAATGGCATTTGGAAAAAACTGCGACGGCTTTATTGAGGAATGCAGCGAGAATATCTGGCTGTGCTCCGATATGGATGTTGTGCGTGCCTATGATGCGGATCCGCTGTGCGGCTATACCTTTACCTTGAACGGCTTTGAGAATCTCTTTTCCCTGATGCAGACTGTCTATGATAAAAAGCACTGGACACTTCGCAATAAGCATCTGCCAATTCGCTTTATTGCCGGGAAGGAGGATCCCTGCATTATCAGTCCTGATAAATTTCAGGAAGCTGCAGGTCTTTTGCAAACGCTGGGGTATACAGCAGTGAGTGCCCGGCTGTTTGAGGGAATGCGCCATGAAATACTGAACGAACCGCTGCATGAGCTGGTCTATGAGGATATTCTCTGCTTTCTGACAAAGGCAGGAAAGAAACGTACGTAATTTGGGAGAAATGAAAAGAAAAATGAAAAAAATACTTTTCATTCCCGCAGTTTTGTGGTTTAATATATAAGCCAGCCTATGGATGAGAAGATTCTGTTGACTTTATCACAGATTTTCCTTATAATAGGATAGGTCAGACAACGAGGTGATTCTTTTGAAATGGTCCAGAATGGAACTGCTGCAGGCAAAGGATGCAACGATCGAATTTGACGAGAGGATCCAATTTGAGCCTGAGGTATTTTCTAAGATGCATCAAATCAGAGGATTGCAGGATGTTACGGTATCAGGAAATGTTCATTACGATAGCTCCAGTGAGCGGGTATTTGCGGATCTGGATATTGAAGGCGTGATGATAGTACCGTGTTCTATAACCCTGGAGGATGTAGAATATGATTTCCATACAAAATCTTTAGAAGTGTTCTCTTTCGAAAAGACAGATGACGAAGATGTTCACGAGGTTAAAGGTGATGTCGTAGAGCTATTGCCGGTGATCTTTCAATTGATAGTGATGGAGGTTCCTCTGAAAATTGTCAAGGAAGGACTTACACAGTATCCTAAAGGTGACGGTTGGGAAGTTGTCAAAGAGGAAGATTACATAAAAGAGAAATCCAAGGAAATCGATCCTCGTTTAGCAAAGTTGAAAGAATTCAAATTGGAAGATTAAGTAGGAGGTGCTAACATGGCTGTTCAACAGAGACGTAATTCAAAAACAAGAAAAGCAAAACGTAGAACTCATTATAAATTAGCTGCACCGACATTGGTTAAATGTCCAGCTTGCGGTGAGTACAAAGTGCCGCACAAAATGTGTTCTTGTGGGGAATACAACGGAAAAACCATCGTAGAAAAATAGAGTTAAGGCCGTAATAACGGCTTTTTTTCTGCCTTTTGGAAAAAAGGTTGATGTTTCCTGTGATTCGTGGTATATTATGTACAGATACTTCAACCGGAGTGGGGAAAACCCACTCCTTCATTATGTTTGTAAAGGAGAATGTTATGGATCAAATTGAAAAGCTGAAAAAACTGATCACTCCGCTTGTGGCAGAGGATGGCATTGTACTGTACGATGTTGCCTGGCATACCGAAGGCAAGATGCGCATTCTGCAGGTGTCGATTATGCATAAGGACGGCAGTATGGATATAGATACCTGTGCTGCGCAGTCTGAAAAAATCAGTGCGATGCTGGATGAACTGGATTTGATTTCCAGCGAGTATTTTCTGGAGGTCTGTTCCCCCGGGGCAGAGCGTGAGCTGAAAAGCGAAGACCAGATTATGGATGCCATCGGCGAGTTTGTATATGTGAAACTGAAAAATCCAAAGGCCGGCATGGATGATATCAAGGGTACACTGACGGCTTTTGAAAACCATACGGTATATCTGGATTACATGGCGAAGGCCGTAAAAAAGAAGGCAGAGATTGAGATGGACAACATCGCCTTGATCCGCCTGTCTGTGAAAATTTAGAAAGGAAAGATATAAGAAATGAAACTGAAAGATTTTATGGCTGCGATGCAGGCAATTGAAACGGATAGAAAGCTTTCCAAGGAAGTTGTCGTCGATGCCCTGCAGGAAGCACTGGCAAAGGCATTCCGTAAGCATATCGAAATTCCAGATGCGCTGGTACGCGTGGATGTCAACGAGAAATCCGGTGATATCAAGGTTTATCAGCAGCGTCTGATCGTTGAAAATGTAGAGGATGATGAGCTGGAAATCTCTTTGGAGGACGCAAAGCGCGTCAACCAGGAGCTGGAGCTTGGCGGCGTAGTAGAGGAGGAGGTCAGCATTGCGGACCTTGGCCGTGCTGCTGTCATTCTTGCTAAAAATGTTATGAAGCAGAAAATCCGTGAAGCGGAGAAGCTGGTTGTATATGAGGAATATTGTGATAAGGTGGAGGAAATGGTCATGGGTACCATTGAATCCGTCGAGGAGAAATTCTGTGTTGTCAATATCGGTAAGACACTGGCTCTGATGCCAAAGAATCAGCAGATTCCTAATGAACGCTATCGCGAGGGTGAAATGATCCGCGTGGTTATTACGGAAGTAAACAAGGAAACCAAGGGTGCACAGGTGCTCGTATCCCGTGGAGATGCAACGCTGGTAAAGCGTCTGTTTGAAAAAGAGGTTCCGGAGATTTTCCAGGGAATTATCGAAATCAAGGCGATTGCGCGTGAAGCCGGTGAGCGTACGAAAATGGCTGTTTATTCTCACAATGAAAACATCGATCCTATCGGTGCCTGCATTGGGCCAAGAGGACAGCGTGTTCAGGTTATCATCGATGAGCTGGGCGGAGAGAAAATTGACATCTTCGAATGGAGTGAGGATGTAACCGAGCTGATTAAAAATGCATTATCTCCGGCAGAGGTGCTGGCTGTTATTCCAAGTGAGGAACGCAAAGGCGGTCTGCTTGTCGTAGTGCCGGATAACCAGCTGTCACTGGCAATCGGAAAGCGTGGAAAAAATGCACGACTTGCCGTTAAGCTGACAGGCAATAAAATTGATATCAAGGCGGAAACCGATGTAAATGCGGCAGGTATCAACTGGAAGGAAATCGCAATGAAACAGCGCGAGGAATTCCTGGCTCGCCAGCAGGAGGCAAAAGAGGCTGCACAGATGGAGCGCTTTGAAGAAAACGCACAGCCGCAGGAGGCTGTCAGTCTGGATGATGCAGGCGTAAGCTTCCAGGAAGTCGTAACAGATGAGGAAGTAAGCGAGCCGCAGACAGCTGTAGATACTGTTGCAGAAGAAACACCTGCAGAAGTGGTGGAAGAGATCGTCCCTGCACAAGCAGAGGAGGTACAGAGCGAGGAGCCGGAAGAAAGAGAAGAAACTGATCTGGAAAAGGCTGCCCGTATCGCAAGAGAAAAGCAGAAGCAGGAGGGGCTGAACCTGAAGGAAAAACAGGAATATCGCTCCAAGTTTGAAACACTGGCAGATGCATCCGCGAAGCAGGATGAGAAGGCTGCCGCAAAGCCGCGATACAAGAAATATGATAAGCACGAGGAGAAGGATGAACGCCGTAAGCCGACATTCGATCTGAATAAAAAGGATTATGAAATGAAGCCGATTTACTCCGAGGAGGAGCTTGCGGAAATCGAACGCGAACAGCGCGAGATTGAAGAAAATGACTGGATCCATGATGAAATCGACTTCGATGAATACGATAAATATTACGAGGAATAAAACAGTAAGGAGGTAGATGCGACATGAAAAAAATACCGATGCGTAAATGTGTGGCGACCAATGAAAGCCTTCCTAAAAAAGAACTGATCCGTATCGTTCGTACACCTGAGGGTACGGTGGAAATCGATGAAAGCGGAAAGCGCAACGGCCGTGGAGCCTATCTGAAACGCAGTGTGGAAGCCGTGGAGGTTGCGATGAAAAGAAAATCGCTCGTACGTTCTCTGGAATGCGAAATTCCCGATGAGGTCTATGAGAAGCTGAAGGAGATGTTCAGCTGATGAAGGATGCGGCAGGACTGCTGGGACTTGCGGCGCGTGCAAGAAAAACAGCCAGCGGGGAAACTGTCTACGTACAGCTGCGTGCCCGGCATGTTCATCTGCTTATACTGGCAGAGGACATCGGTGACAATGCAAAAAAGAAGCTGAGCGATAAATGCAATTTCTACAAGGTTCCCTGTGTTTACATGGACGGAGCCCTGATGAATATGGCGGTCGGTGATCGCAACAGGAAAGCAATCGCAATTCTGGACAAGGGATTTGCAGAGAAGATTGCAGCTTGCTTGAAAGGCTAGGTGATTATATGGCAAGACAACAGCATAGAAGAGGAAATAACAATAATCGGAAGGGGAATAACAACAACCGATCAAGAAACAACAATTCCTTCACACCAAAGAAGGAGCGTGTGGAGGTAAAGGAAATCACATACAGCGGCCCGCTGAGTGTAGGGGATTTGGCAGAAAAGCTGAATCGTAATGCAAGTGAGATTATTAAGCTGCTGTTCATGATGGGAACAATGGTAACGATCAACTCCACACTGGATGATGAAACCATCGAGCTTGTCTGCATGGAGTGGAATGTGGATGTTCATAAGGAAATCATCATCGAAGAAAGTGATTTTGAGGAACAGCTGGAGGAAGAAGAGGACGAGGCGCTTCTGGAAAACCGTCCGCCGGTTGTTACAATCATGGGACACGTTGACCATGGTAAAACTACACTGCTGGATACCATCCGGAAAACCCATGTTACAGAAGGGGAATTCGGTGGTATTACCCAGCATATCGGTGCCTATCAGGTAAACGTCAAGGGCAAGAAGGTTACCTTCCTGGATACGCCGGGGCATGAAGCCTTTACCGCTATGCGTGCCCGGGGTGCCAAGGTTACAGACCTGGTTATTATCGTCGTAGCTGCTGATGACGGTGTTATGCCGCAGACGAAGGAAGCTGTTGACCATGCCAAGGCAGCCGGCGTGCCGGTTATCGTAGCCGTTAATAAAATTGATAAGGCCGGGGCAAACCGTGACCGCATTGTTTCGGAAATGAGTGAGCTTGGACTGATGCCTGAGGAATGGGGCGGCGATACGATTTATGCGGATATCTCCGCAAAATTCGGTACCGGTGTGAGTGATCTGCTGGAAACCATCCTTGTCGTATCCGAGGTTTATAACTTCCGTGCAAATCCAAACAAGCTGGCAACCGGAACAGTAATCGAGGCAAAGCTGGACAAGGGAAGAGGCCCGGTAACCACACTGCTCGTACAGGGAGGAACCCTGCATACCGGAGATGCACTCGTTGTTGGTACGGCGTTTGGTAAGGTTCGTAAAATGACAGATGATCACGGCCGTGAAATCAAGAAGGCACTGCCTTCCACACCAGTGGAAATTATCGGTCTGAACGATGTACCGATTGCCGGTGATATCTTCAAGGCTTTCGATAATGAAAAGAAGGCACGTCAGATTGCGGAAACGCGTTTGAACAATAAAATAGCTTCCGAGCGCAATGCGACTGGAGCTGCGATGTCTCTGGATGATCTGGCACGCCAGATTGAAGAAGGAGAAGTGCAGGAGGTTAACCTGATTATCAAGGCGGATGTTCAGGGTAGTGCGGAAGCAGTCCGTGCAAGCATGGAAAAAATTGATGTACAGGGCGTACGTGTCAATGTCATCCGCTCCCAGGCAGGAGCTATCACAGAATCTGATATTCTGCTGGCAAGTGCATCCCATGCCGTGATTTACGGCTTCAACGTACGTCCAAACGCACTGGTACGTAAAAAAGCAGAAGAGGAAGGCATTGAAATCCGTCTGCACAATATTATTTATAAGGCATTGGAAGAAATGGAAAATGCCATGAAAGGTATGCTGGCCCCTGTATATGAGGAAGTCGTTATCGGACAGGCAGAAGTACGTCAGATCTACAAGGTTTCCAAGGTTGGAACGATTGCCGGCTGTATGGTTACCGATGGCTGTCTGCGCAAGGAGTGCGGTGTCCGTCTGATCCGTGAAGGCGTGGTAATTTACACTGGTAAGCTGGGTTCCCTGAAACGTTTCCAGAACGACGCCAAGGAAGTTGCCAGTGGATATGAGTGCGGTCTGACGATTGAAAACTTCAATGATATCAAGGTGGACGATGTGATCGAGGCGTATGAAGATCAGCAGGTTGAGCCAGAATAAGAATAAGGTGATAGCATGACATTAAAGGCTGAAAAAATAGCAGGCATCATTCAGAAGGAAATCTCGGAGATTATCCAGTTTTCTCTGAAGGATCCAAAAATAGGATTCATCACGATTACCGATGTAACGGTGACGAATGATTTATCCATTGCCAAGATTTATGTTTCCTTCCTGGGTCAGAAGCCTAGAGAGGAAGCCGGAATGAAGGCACTGGAACGCAGTAAGGGATATCTGCGCAGCGAGCTTGCCAAGCGGATGACAATCCGCAAGGTACCGGAGCTAATATTCAAGCTGGATGATTCCCTAGAACGCGGTAATAAAATTGAACGCATTATAAGTGAAATCAATAAGTAAGACAAGGAAAAGAAGTCACAGGCATAAAGCTGATGGCTTCTTTTTCATATATATTGAGGTATATGCACACAAAAGAAAGGTGTTCACATGTGCCTGCTTTCACAGTATGGTAAAAAACAGAGCTTTCTAAATCCATCGTCTAGAGCAAGGGATTTGGAGGTCTCTGTTTTCGTCATACCTGAGCGTGAAGGAAAGCCTTGTGAAGCTACTTATCCATGTGAAGCCCGTTGCTTGTCCATTTCTTTTATATTACAGATGGTCATGATTTTTTAGCTATTTTTATTTACAGCTGCTAAATACGGCGTCTTATTTCATCCTTCCAGACACTGTGCATGCTTTGAAACAAACGGCTATTGTACAGCTGCGTGTATACTTCTGAATGCCTTTGCATGATAAATAGCAGATAATGAGTACGAGCATGACCTTCACAATTTCTGTATTTAACAATTATTTATTTGCCTACGACACAGTACCAGATAACACAATCTGGTATACAGCCTTAACTGCTCCTATTTGCGCTGTTCTAATCCTGAAAGAGTACAGAATAACCTGCCTGTTTGTGTATATGGCTTCGTTAACTTTTTTGATTTAAGTTTTGATAATAAAAGATAGCCAGCTGGGTACGATCTCGCAGCTGCAGCTTTTCCAGCAGACTGCTGAGGTAATTGCGGACGGTACCTTCACTGAGAAACAGCGTTTGTGCCAGCTCTTTATTGTTTAAGCCCTTTGCGACAAGCTGAATGAAATGCAGCTCGCGTTCATTCAAATCATAGCATCCTGTTTCATCCGCTACCCCCTGCTTTAGTAAATCGGGCAGCTTTGCGATGATTTCCGTATTAAATACATTTTGCCCCATGTATACAGCCTCGAGAGCAGGGATGATGGAATCGAAGTTCTGCTTTAATATATAGCCCTTTACGCCGAGCTTCAGTGCACGTATGATGTATTCATCATCGGAAAAGGTTGTCAGAAACAGAATGCGGGCATCCGGATAGCTGTGAAGAATTTCCTCACTGGCATCCACACCGTTCATTCCCTCCATGCGGATATCCATCAGGAGAACATCCGGCTTCGTTTCTTTATAAAGCGCAACAGCCTCCCGTCCGTTACAGCCGATCCCGACAATGGTCTGCCCCTGTGCTTCCAATATCGTTTTCAAAGAGCTGCATACAAGTCTGTCATCATCTACGATCAATATTCTCATGCTTTATGTCCTCCTTTGGAAGGGTAATGTAAATTTGAAACCCCTGTGTCTGTGTTATATTCAAATATCCATGCATATCCTCTACACGCTCCCGCATATTGTTTAGCCCAATGCCCTTCGAAGACAAGGGGATACTGCTTTGCCTTGTACCATTATCTGCAAGTATCAGCTGGTAAAAGGCCGGCTGTTCCCTCAGGGTGATCGCATACAGTGTCGCATTGGAATGCTTCATCGTATTGTTCATGCTTTCTTTCACAATGGCTAAAATGTGATAGATTGTCTGCTGTGTCAAAGGATGCAGCACATCGTATTCCAGGGTGGCCTTACAGAAGGTATATTCCTTTAACAGCCGTTCCAGTGTCAGATGCAGGTCAACTGCATCATCATGCAGATCATGGACGCTGTTGCGGACATTGTCCATTCCCTGTGAAAGGGTATCTCTGAGATTTTGCAATGGCTCCTTCAGCATTTCATCCTTCTGAATCGCCTGTATGGCTCCAATCTGCAGCAGGGAGCTGCTCAGCAAATGTCCGACATGATCGTGAATTTCTCTGGCAATGCGGTTTCGCTCATCCAGAATTGCAATGCGGATTTCCTGTTCCTGCTGGATCAGCAGATTTCTGTTTTTATTGGACAGCATATCCGCAAGCTCCTTGGTGGTATCCCGCTGCCGGATGAAGGACAGCTTTATTTCCTCATTGTCCTCCCATTGCTGGCGAAGCAGTACGGCAAACAAAGAGAATACGGCAGTGATGCTGCAAAGAAACAGAGTCTCCATTCGCAGATGAAACAGCAGCGGAAGAAAAAACAGGAGACCTTTTATAGAAAAATGCTGCCGGCTGACACAATAGAGCAGCAGCGGCAAATAGCATAAAAAGCTCTGCTGCATAGCAGCCAATACACCAAACAGCACATAGACATACAGCATATAGCTGTGCCGCATGAACAGATAGGAGAGGGATGCCAAGATGATAGCTGCCAGAAGTGCCAGCAGCCGGTACAGCTGGATGTCATAAAAAAAGCTGAAGGAACAGCCGATGCATAGAAATAACAGATAATTAACAAGCTGCTTCATGGCCTCTCCTCCTTTTTCCATTCTTATTTTACCATTGTTTTCGGTTTGTTACAATTTGTCATGTACGAATATGACATCTGTCACATCGGATTGTGAACATATACACTACCGCGGACAGCTTGCTTCTTCTATAATAAAGTTAACAAAAGAGGAGGTATCATCATGATTATTGAGGTAAACAATCTGGTGAAGAGATACAAGGAGCTGATTGCACTGGATCATTTTCAACTGGAGGTTGAGCAGGGAGAAATTCTTGGTCTGTTAGGGCCAAATGGAAGCGGTAAGACAACGGCAATCAACTGTATACTCTCGCTGCTGAAATATGATAAGGGAGAAATTCGTATATTTGGAAAGCAAATGAAGGCGGACAGCTATGACCTGAAGCAGCAGATCGGTGTAGTGCCGCAAAATGTCGCGGTATTTCATGAATTGAGCGTTGAGGATAACATCGATTATTTCTGTGGTCTGTATGTATTGGATAAAGCAAAACGCAAAACGCTGGTAGAGGAGGCAATCCGTTTTGTTTCTCTGGAGGATTTTCGTAAGTTTCGTCCCGGCAAGCTGAGCGGTGGTCTGTTGAGACGGTTAAATATCGCCTGTGGGATTGCCCATCAGCCAAAGCTGATTTTTATGGATGAGCCGACGGTGGCGGTCGATCCGCAAAGCCGTAATGCAATTCTGGAGGGAATCCGCCGATTGAATGCACAGGGGGCAACCATCGTGTATACGTCGCATTATATGGAGGAGGTAGAGGAAATCTGCAGCCGTATCATCATCCTTGATAAAGGAAAGACCATTGCGGCAGGCTCCAAGGAGGAGCTGAAGGCCGGCATTATGATGAAGGAAAAAATTGAGGTTGAACAGGTACATCTGCAGGAAGCGCAGGTAAAGGATATTCAGGATATTGCCAATGTGTTTGCTGTTCAGTATAACGCCAATGTCCTGCAGGTCAAATTCACAGAGGGAAAACGAAATCTTGCGAATCTGCTGGATTACTTTACTGAGGAGAACATCACCTATGGTAAGGTGTATTCCCAACAGCCAACATTGAATGACGTATTCCTGGAAATCACAGGCAAGCAGCTACGGGATTAAAGGAGGAATGAATATGCTGCATTTATTAAAATACAGGTTCCGCCTGATGCTGCGAAACAAGGTGCTCCTGTTCTGGACGCTCTTGTTCCCCATGCTGCTGACAACCTTCTTTGGGATGGTGCTGAAGGATGCCTATACTGTCGATACCTTTCAGACTGTACCGATTGCGGTTGTGGAGCAGGGGAATCTGCGTGATGTAAAAAGTGTTTTAAAGGAAGTAAAGCAAAAGGATACGCCTTTGTTCGATGTCAGCTATACAACAGAAAAGCAGGCAAAGCAGCTGCTGAAGGATAATAAGGTCAGCGCAGTTGTGAGTATGCAGAATCCGATTCAGATTACAATCAATCAAAATGGGTTAAATCAGACGATTACCAAAACCTTCTTTGATGAATACGTACAAAAGACCAGTCTGGTTGAGGAAGCGATGAAGCTGCATCCGGATGGCTCTGCCCTAAAGACACTGTTTCCACAGACGGCTTCCCACGTGAAGGATGCAGAGGTGGATCATACGGATATTTCGGCCGTATTCTTCTATACTGTGCTTGCGATGAATGCGATGTTTGGAGGCTACTGGGCAATCAATTCCATGTATGAGCTGCAGGCGAACCAAAGCGAGCGTGCGGCAAGAGTCTCTGTTTCACCAATGCATAAGGGAAAGGCTCTGCTTGCGGATTTCCTGATTGATATCGGTATGCAGCTGCTGTTTCTGATGATACAATTCTCATATATGTATTTCATACTGGATGTATCCTTCGGTGCACAGCTTGGCTATGTTTTCCTCATGATGGTCATGGGGGCATTCGCCGGAAATGCCTTTGGAATCCTGCTTGGCAGTATCAGCTCCAAAATACCGCCGGATGGAAAGACGGGAATCATGACAGCAGTTACCCTGATTTGCAGTGCACTGGCCGGCATGATGATGGTACAAATAAAATACTATGTACAGGAATATGCGCCTATTCTGGCCTATATCAATCCTGTGAATATGATAACTGACGGCTTGTATTCTCTGTATTATTACGGTATCGGTGAGCGCTATTATCTCAATCTTGCACTGCTTGCGGCATTTACGATAATCTGTTACCTGATCAGCTTCCGCGCATTAAGCAGAAAAAGCTATGATAGTCTGGGGGTGCGTTAAATGAGCGTATTTAAGGTATATTATAAAATCATGAAGTCTCACTGGCTCACGCTGGCAATCTATCTTTCCATATTCTTTACCATATTTATTGCCTTTGGAGTTGTCGCAACACAACGCAGTGATATCAAAATGTATGAGGGCGCAAAGCCCAGTATCGCTTTCGTGGATAAAGACCACAGTGAGCTTAGTGCATATCTGAAATCCTATCTCAATACCCAGATGAAGATCAAGCACGAGGATGTAGCCTATAGCGAGGCACAGGATGCCTTGTTCTATGGGGATATATCTGCGATTATTACAATACCGAAGGGCTTTGCACAGGACTACGCATCGGATAAAGCAGCGATAACGATGCAGCAGCGGCCGGATGATATGAACGGTGTTCTGCTTCAGCAGATGATTGATAAGTATCTGGATACAATGCATTCCTA
>ENA-OWPN01001954-OWPN01001954.1-human-gut-metagenome-genome-assembly--contig:-NODE-1954-length-14959-cov-2.789788_pt1 | contig 14959 bp, 13 predicted proteins | sample MGYA00248266_ERZ651850 | MGnify/ENA primary metagenome ERZ651850 (study PRJEB26924, sample SAMEA4378296) | human gut metagenome | biome: human gut; feature: human-associated habitat; material: faeces... | reverse complement strand
TCATCTGCAGGGACAAACACGCAGGCTGATCCGGCGGATGCTTTGTACAATCGTCCGGCAACGGATGAAATGTCGAACTTTATCAGACTGACTGCAGAATTAATCATTGAACCGGTGGGCGCAGAACAGTTGAACCGCTTTGCTGCTCAGAATTACGAATTTTTCCAGACAAGACAAAAGTGCTATCTGCGGGTTCAATTAAAGCCAGTGCCGGGTACGGCAAGCGGGGCTACTGGACAAACCACATCTGGTCAGACTACCGCGTCTCATACAACCGCAGCCGGAGCAAAGAGTCAACCAGACTATCGGCCCTATAAGCTGACCGCACACTCAATTCAACGAATGAAAGAATACTGTGGGTATGTGGAGCCGATGGTTATAGCTGCCGAGAATTTTTATAAGGAAAAATTTCAGAAGCGCAGCGACCATTTTGATCAGGCAAGCAATGTGATGGGCACCCTTACTCGATTTGTAGATCGATTAGGCCTGGGAACAGCGGCTTTGGACAGTACTTTTTTGGATAATGGAATTCCTAGCACGCGAGAGGATGTCAAGAAGTGGATTGGCAAAAATCTTTTGATAGGCTCGACTTCGATTGGCAGCATGTCCAATATAGGATTGATTATGCATGGTGGTGCAGCGGCCATTAAGGCGCTGAACTGGGCAATGCCATATATGAAAAAGAGCCGGATAATTGCAGGACTGAACGAAAAATTCTGGCAAATACAGCGGAATAATATGCAGCTCAGCCCATACCAACGGTATATCGACCAGTATATGATGGAACGCTATGAGCAGGAAAACGGATTTGCGCGTGGTGCCGCAAGTCGTTGTTTTTCGGTTTTGCATAATGCGCGGGCTGTTCTTTCGGAAGATAAAGAAAAGCGTGCGTTCGAAAACGCTTGCTTTGGGGCAGAACAGATGATTTGCGAATACCATTCGGATGAGCGAGATCCAACAAGATTCTATCTTTTGGAAAAGGGAATGTGGTTGAACCTGATTTGTGCGGGATTGGCGGCGCAGAAACAGGTGATATCTGATTCCCGCGCTGTGCAGGTGACCAATATGGTTCGAAATGAGTGGATACTGCCTTCTGGTCAGATGCCAAATTTGAAAGTGAACCCGGATAACCGACAAGTGTCTTGGGGGTAAGGATTGGAATGCCAATGCTGCGATGCAGTGTTGTGCCAATACATTCTACGGACCCAAAAGATCGGGGGGGCGAATCCCTTCTGGCGTACCACTTTTCTTGTGGGAAACAAGCGATTTCTTTGGAAATCGCTTGTTTTTTTTGCTTTTTAAGGTTTGATAATTTGACACTTCCGTCGACAGCACAAAAACCCGGGCGGCAAGGTGCCGCTCCGGGTTTTTGCACAGAAGAGGGGAGAAAGGGGTTATTGCGCCACCAGATTGGGCAGCCAGTGAACAATGCCCGGGAATACGGTGACCAGTATAACCACAAAGATGATAATCAGAATAAAGGGGATGACACCGCGGTAAATGTCACTGATTTTGACGCTGTCTGGCACAATGCCCTTGATGTAGAACAATGCAAAACCAAACGGCGGGGTCATGAAGCAGGTCTGCAGCATGACCGCAGTAACAGAAACAATCCACAGTCGGTCAAAGCCGAACATATCCGTAATCGGCAGGAAGATGGGGAATACGATCATCACGATGCCCAGCCAGTCGATGAACATGCCCATGAAAAAGACGATAGCCATCATGATGGCAAACGCGCCCCACTTGCCGATGCCTACGCTTGCAATCCAGTTGGCGATGAGCTGGTCGCCATCCAGCGACATGAAGATGCCGGTGAACGCGCTCGCGCCAAACAGGATGATGAAGACCATCGCAGAGGTCTTGGCGGTGTCGATCAGTGAATCGTACAGCATCTTCCAGCTGAACTGCTTGTAGAAGATCGCCAGAATCAGCGAGAACAGCGCGCCGACGCCTGCGGCTTCGGTTGGAGTTGCCCAGCCGGTGAAGATAGAGCCGAGTACGCCGACAATCAGGATGACCGGCGGAATCAGGTTGATGAGCGAGCCGGACACACGTTCGCGAAGCGGCATGGCGGCCAGCTCCTCGGCCGTCATGGCCGGGCCGTAGTCCGGGTGCAGGTGGCAAATGATAAACACATAGATCATGTAGCACAGCGAAAGCACCAGACCGGGCACGATCGCCGCAAAGAAGATTTTGCCCACCGACACGTTGGCATACGAGCCCATCGATACCAGCATGATCGACGGTGGGATCAGGATACCCAGCGAGCCGCCCGCACATACCATGCCGCAGGCCAAGGAGGGCTTATAGCCGCATTTGAGCAGTACCGGAATGGACAGCATGCCCATCGTAACGACAGACGCGCCGACGATACCGGTCGTGGCGGCGAACACGGTCGAAACCACGATAACGGCAAGACCCAGACCGCCCTTGAGCGGGCCGAGCAGGTAGCGGATGGACAGGAACAGCCCATCTGCGACCTTGGAGTGGGTCAGGAAGTTCGCCATCAGCACAAACATCGGGATAGCGACCATGGAGTAGCTCTGCATCTGGTCGTAAACCTTGGTCATGGCGATGGTGATGCCTGGACCGCCCCAAGCCAGATACCCAATAATGACGCCTGCACCGCCCAGCACGAAAGCCAGTTCCTGCCCGGTGACAAGTCCGATGATCATCAGGATGAACAGGGCGCCCAGCATGATCGCTGCCAGCTGCGAGGCGCCAACACCCGTGCGAGTGACCAGATCGGTCAATAGCTGCATCATGCCGCGTCGCCTCCTTTCTTGGCGTCGCTGCGTGTCTGTAGTGCCTCAGCAATACCGGTCACCTGCTTGAGTATCTCGGAGACACCCTGCAAAGCCAGCAGCGCCAAGCCGACAAACAGAGCCAGCTTGACCGGCCATGCCGGGGGCGCCCAGACCGAATAGCCGCGTTCGCCTGACAGAAAGGAACGCAGGAAAAAGCCCCAGCTTTCGGGTACGAGCACAAATACGAACGGCACCATAAAGATCACATAGGTGATCAGGTGCAGGATGTGCTGCGTCAGCGGCTTGAGCCGCGCATACAGTACGTCGACCGCGACAAAGGCTTTTTTCTGGAAGCCGTAGGCGCAGACCATGATAATATAGCAGCCGAAGGTCATGCAGATGACATCCATCGTCCAGTTCTGCGGGCTGTGGAACAGACGCCGCAGGATGACCTCGATTACGATGACCGCGAGAATGACCAGAACCGCGAACGAAGATATCCGTCCGATCCAGTCATTGACGAGGTCGATCACGCCGCTGATGCGTTTGATCACTTTCATATTTTACACCTCATCTTGCTGTGCTCCGTGCGCGTCCGGTAGGAATGTGCACGGGCGGGGATCATTCTTCGTATTCATCGTAGTTAAAGCCCCAGCCATAGTCGCCGAGCATAGCGCGGTAGGTGTCCGCCTGCTCGCGGTATGCGTTCATCGAGCTGTAAACCATGTTGAAGTTCTCGTTGGCAGCCGCTTCTTCTTCGTAGACCTCGCGGCAGGTGTCGCGGATGGTCTGCCAGTCCTCGCTGTTCATCTCGGTGACGATGCAGTCGTCCTCTTCGAGCATCTTCTCGGTGGATTCAAAGTCCATCCACAGATAGCGGGACAGCTGCTCGGCCGTGCAGATCTGCGCAGCCATCTGGATTGCGTTCTGATATTCTTCCGGCAGCTCATTCCAAGCGTCCATGTTGATCATGACGCCGTTGACGCCGCCCGACTGATACCAGGCAGGCGAGCACCAGTAAGGCGCGACCTCCTGCAGCTTGAGCGAGTCATCCGAGCACGGGGTGGAGAATTCGCCGCCGTCGATGACGCCGCGCTGCAGCGACTCATACAGCTCGGAGGCCGAAACCGTGGTGATATTGATGCCCAATTTTTCAGCTGCACGGCCGGCCATAACGCCGCCGAGGCGGATTTTCATGCTCTTCATGTCCTCAAGCGAGGTAATCGGCTTTGTCGAGCGGATGCCGGATTCGGCGTGGTTTATCATGATGGGGAAGTACATCATGTTATACTGGCCGTACATGTTCTGATAGCAGTCCAGACCACCCGCCTGCGTGATCCAAATGTAGTAGTCCAGACCGGTGAAGTTATCCATCGTGGTCGAGAGCAGCTCGAATGCAGTGTCCTTACCGCTCCAGTAGCCGCCCCAGTCGCCGCCGCATTGAATTGTGCCGTTCTGCACATAGTCAAACAGCTGGTTGGCTGCACACAGCGCGCCCTCGGGATAGTTGGTGATGGTAAAGCGCCCATCGGTCAGGTCGCTGACCAGCTCGGAGAAGCGCTCGTCGCAGGTGAAGTGGATATTGCCGTCGCCCCAGGTTGATCCCATCTTCCAGGTGACAACCGGCAAATCGCTGCTGCCTCCGGCGACCGCATTGGCGTTGGCTGCGTCCATCATACCGCTGTCCGCCGTGCCACAGCCGGCCAGACTGAGCATCGCGCCCAGTGAGCCGCAAAGCAAACCGGCCATCAGTCTTTTGACTTTCATGAAAAAGCCTCCTCATATCTTTTTTCTATCGCAAAGCGCCGCCCCTGGGGCGCTTTCGACCGGGAAAAAGAAGAGGAGGCGTCAGTTTAGTCTGCGGAGTCGGCTAGCTCGCCGATTGCTTGCACCACCTGTTGCTGTTCGGGTGTCAGGCGGTCATAGAGCGGCTGCGCAGCTTCGCGGAAGCGGGCAGTCTGCTCTTCGTCGAGCAGTGCCATATAGCAGCCGCTGCGCGAGGCATGCAGCATGGCGCGCACCTCGGCGTTGAGCCAATGGTCGCGCTGCCACGCGGCAGCCTCAACCGCACAGTCGCGCAGCATGGCGCGCTCCTCTTCGGTAAAATCCTGCCATGTGCTGGAAGATGCAATCAGCACATCGGCGTTATAGGTGTGTCTGTCATAGGTCCAGTAGGGCGCGAGCTTGTAGTATCCGCTGTCGACATAGGTCGGCAGATTGTCCTCGGCCCCGTCAATTTGTCCGGCGCGCAGCGCCAGCGCAAACTGTTCGCGCGCCAGCGGCACGGCAACCGCACCCCACTGCTCAACCAGCAGGTCCATCTCGTTGGAGGCACCTGTGCCCAGCCGCAGGCCCTGCAAATCGTCCAGAGAGGACAGCGGTCGGTCGGTGGTGAAAAAGCAGCGGTAGCCCGCGTAGAAATAGGTCATGCCAACCAGCCCCGTTGGAGAGAGCGAGTCCAGTGCCTGCTGCCCGACTGTGCTGTCGAGCACGCGAAACAGGTGCTCATCCGAGGTGTACAGATAGGGCAACTGCAAAGCGGTCAGCAGTGGCGCATACTGCGCCGCTGCGCTGACGGTCGTGCGGACAAAGTCCACGCCGCCATAGACGCATTGGGTAAGCGCCTCGTCATCGCTGCCCAGTCCATTGTCGAACACCGGCTCGATGATGATGCTGCCGCCCGAAGCCTGCTCGACCAGATCGCAGAAACGCTGGCAGGCCTGATTGGTCACATAGGTTGCGCTCTGGCTGCTTGCCAGCCGGTAACGCCGCACTGGGGATTGAGCAGTCGCAGTGCAGCTGCTTAGCAGCAGCGCTGCGGCCAGTGCCGCCAGCACGACGGAGTATCTGTGTTTTCTCATCGTTTCCAACCTCAATTATACCGGCGGGGGGTACGCCAGCCTATCGGAAAAATTTGCGCTCCGATAGGCAATATTAGGACCACCGCCAAATGAAATGTCTGAATTTAGTGCAATATGCACAAAATTAGTGATTGCGGTATTCTGTTGGGGTGACGCCAACGTGTCGTTTGAACACTTTGGAAAAATAACCCGCGTCCGCGTAGCCTACGCGTGGGGCAATCTCTCGCACTGGGATTTTGGTTTCCTCAAGCAGCCGCACGGCTTGCCGGATACGGTAGGCTGTCAGGTATTCGACAAAGGTCTGGTTGTAGGCGGTGCGGAAAAACCGCGAAAAATAAAACGAGCTCATGCCCATGGCCTCAGCTGCTTGTTCCAGCGAAACATCCTGCATGTAGTGGTGCGCAAGCCAGACGGAAAACTGGGTGCAAAATGGGTTTTCGGTCTCGTCCGGCTGCTCGGCATCGTGCTCGGGTAAATGAAGGGTGCGCCGCAGGCAGGCATTAACCTGCGCACGGTCGAACGGTTTGAGCAGATAGTCGGTACCGCCCGCTCGCATAGCGCCGACCGCGTAATCGAAACGGTCGAACGCGGTCAGAAAGATGATGGGGAGCTCCGGCTGGGTTTTGTGCAGAATGGAAGCTGCGTCCAGCCCGTTCATCACGGGCATCTCGATATCCATGAAAATCAGCGCAGGCTGAATTTGCCGAGCACGCTCAACGGCCTCGCGTCCGTTGCTTACGCCCTCGATCAGTGCATCCTCTCCCAGGCGGCGGCGCAGATGGCCAGTTAGATTCTGCAGACTGAGCGGCTCATCCTCAGCAATTAGGATTTTAATCATGCGCGGTTTTCCTCCTTTGGCATGGGCAGGGTCAGGCGGGCAGTCGTGCCCAGACCGAGCAGGCTGTACAGACGGAACGAGCCGCCGGACAGCTGTACGCGGCTGGCGATGTTGTGCAGACCGATGGAGCGCCGTCCGGTTGCGGCGGGCGGGCTGCTGCTGGTGCGCGTAAAACCGCCGCCGTTATCGGTGATCTGAATGCGGCAGCATGCGCCATCGGCGCTGGTGATGATGCGAATGCGTCCGCCTGCACTGCGGCTGCGCATCCCATGTACGATGGCGTTTTCCACCAGCGGCTGTAAAATGAACTTGGGTACACGCAGCGCGTCGCAGCGGTTATCACAGTCCATTTCAAATGAGATGCGCTCACCGAAGCGCAGCTCCTGCAGTGAGATATAGTCGCGCAGCAACGCCAGCTCGCGCGAGAGCGGCACCATGCTTTCGTCGGTTTCCAGTGTGTAGCGGAAAAAGTTGGCCAGACGCACGACCATGTCGCCGGTTACAGTCGCGCGCTCGATCTGCGCCATGCTGGCCACGCTTTGCAGCGTGTTGAACAGGAAGTGCGGGTTGATTTGACTTTGCAGCTGAGCGAAGCGGCTCTGCTCGACCAGTTGACGCAGGTGGGCTGCTTCGGCTTCCTGCTGACGCAGCGATTTTTCCAGTGCGGCTTCGCTTTCCAATGCGTGGATGGTCTGTGCAATTTGATGTTTCATGTGGTTAAATGAGGCGGCAAGCACACCGATCTCGTCCGAAGAGGGATGCACAAAGTCATCAATGCCATATTCGCCGTGGGCTACGCGGCGAGCCGCTTGACTTATCTGTCGCACGGGCAGGATCAGGCTGCGGATGAGGAACAACACGAGCAGCGCGAATACGACACAGCCCAGCGCAGCCACGACCGACAGCACGATGTTTTGGTCGGCAAATTGCTGGCCGAGGTCCAGATAACGGTTTCGTCCCTCGAGCAGCACCGCGTCCATCAGCGCATCGGCATAGTTGTACAGATAAGCGCTTTGCTGCTGTAGGCTGGAGAAGGCCGTTGCATCAAAAGTGCCGGTGGCAAAGTCCTCTAGGAATTGCTGCTGCCGTTCACGCAGGCTGTTCATCGCACGGTCGATCACCTGCTTGAGCAGGTCAATTTGCGCGTTGTCTGTGGTTTGCGTGGGGGCCAGCACCTGCCATGCGTTGAAAGTAGTCTCGCAGGCAGTGGTGTATTCACCGACTGCCTTGGCGTTCGCTGCGGCAAAGGGCAGCGCATCGAGCAGATCGCTTTCGGTGCGCAATGCGTTGGCGTAATCGATGCAGCCTGCATATTCAGATAGAATCCGGTCGGTTTCCAGCCGGTAGGCACTAAATTCAAAGATCAGAATACTGACCGCGATCAGGATTGGTACAACGAAGGTGCAGCACAATGCGACGGCCTTGTAATGAATGGACATATCCGCCCAGTGCCGCTTCAACAGAGTCATGAGACTTCCCCCTTTTTGCGGCTTGCCGCGGCGGTCGGTTAGCCGCCGCGGATGCGCAATTACTGGTATTATACTCCTGTGAGAAAAGCAGAACAAGAGCGAAAGCGGCGGCGCGGAGCAAGCCGTGGTATCTTTTCACGTATGCTGTTTTCCACAATACGGTGGTTGCTGAGTTGAGCTTAGAATGGTACACTGATATATCAGCGTAGTCTTGCAGCCGTGTTCCGGCAAAAAGAAAGCGTTGCAGAAATACATTCTGCAACGCCTTCTTTTGTTTCATTGCAATTATAAGCGGCATGAATCGCAAACTGCAATTGCTCATGTGCTCGCCAGCGTCTCTTCCATGCTATGCCATAGTTTCTCCATGATATCCACCAGTGCATTTTGTTCTTCGCTTGACAGCTTTTTGAACGCAGATAACTCCACATTTCGCATCGTTCTGCCGATGTGGCGTCCGGAAGCACGTCCTTCTTCGGTCAAAGTGATTACACGACTGCGGCGATCATTTTCCGCAATGCTGCGGCTGACCAGACCGCGTTGCTCCAGACTATCCACCACACTGGTAACCGTTTGACGGGACAAATGCAACTCCCGGCTCAATTCGTTTTGTGTCATGGGTGTACGATGCTTGTACAGCAAGGTCAGAATATTCATGACGTTAGAAGTCACACCGCAGGAAGCTGCTATCTGATCGTAGGCAGCATCTATTCCTCTCCAACTCTTGTAATATCGTTCAAATAAATCGTTTTCCCAACGCTCCATCACAGTTTCACACCTTAATATTGTTTAATAGATCCCTTTATTTATTATACGCTAATTCTGATATTCCAGTCAATACCATAAGCATACAGAACAAAAACGAGGTGGATTTTCTAGTCAAGTATACAAAATAAATAAATAGCGGTAAAACCACTTGATTTTTTTGGGTTAAGTTATATAATTGAATCATCCGATATCAGACAAACCGAAATCGGATTGACCGGGAAATGACAATCAAATATCGAACAAAAAGAAAGGGAGCATTAGAATGGATTTTACACTGAGCAAAGAGCATCGCGCATTGCAGGAAAAAGCAAGAGAGTTCACCGAGCAGGTACTGTTCCCGTATGAGTTGGAGTGTGAACAAAACAACGGTATTTCCCCCGAGACACATAAGTACATCACTTCTCAGGTTATGGAGTGGGGCTTCAACGCAACCAACCATTCCAAGGAGCACGGCGGCACTGGCTATACCCTGTTTGAGCAGGCGCTGATCAGCGAGCAGCTCGGCATGGCGACGGGCGCTATCTGGGATGCAGTTCCGCAGCCTTCCTTCCCGATGAAGTTCGGTACGCAGGAGCAGATCGAAGAGTATCTGATTCCGACCTGCCAGTGCAAGCGCCGTGATGCGTATGCAATCACCGAGGCGGACGCTGGCTCCGACCCGACTCAGTGTCAGACGACCGCAGTCAAGTGCGACGGCGGTTATAAGATCAATGGTGAAAAGTGGTACGTAACCGTTGGTGATATCGCAGACTTCCTGCTGGTACATACCCATCTGGACGGTGACCCGAATAAGGCTACCGTATTCTTCGTTGAAAAGGATGCCCCGGGCGTCAGCATCAAGCGCACGCCGGAATACACCCACCACTTTGCGTTCAAGCATCCGGAATTCCTGTTCGAGGATGTTGTAGTTGACGAATCCAAGATCCTCAAGGGCATCGGCGAAGGCTTCAACATGACTAAGGACTGGTTCGTAGAGGCTCGTTTGGGCATTGCTGCTCGCTGCGTCGGCGGTGCACAGCGCGTACTGAAGGAAGCAAACGACTGGGCGGCTACCCGCGTACAGGGCGGCCACGTCATCCGTGACTACCAGGTAATCGAGCATATGCTGGTTGACATGACCATGGATATCATGGCTGCAAAGAGCCTGCTGTATCGTGTATGCTGGGAGATTTCCGGCGATATGGATCGCAAGCTCAAGCACGCTCGTGCATCCGCTATCAAGCTGTGGTGCTCCGAGATGGTCAACCGCGTAACCGACAAGGGCGTTCAGATTCTGGGCGGCCGCGGCTACATGAGAGAGAACGCTATCGAGCGTCTGTGGCGTGACCAGCGCGTTGACCGTATCTGGGAAGGCACTTCCGAGATTCAGCGCAACGTTATCGGCGGTCAGATTAAGAAGCGCGGCATCGAGCTGTACACTGGCTGGGCTTACGAGGAGTAATTGAATCATCTAACCGTGAGGCTTTCTTCTCACAGTAATAGGAGGTTGCTATGTTTCCTTTAGAAGGAATAAAAGTGCTCGATTTGATGACACTTTCCGGTTACTGCGGGATGGAACTGGCTGATTACGGAGCGGAAGTTATCAAGGTGGAATCTCCGAATACCGGTGATCCGCTGCGGGCACTGGCGCCATTAAAAAATGGCGCCAGTGTTCATCATGCCTTCCGCGATCGTGGCAAAAAGAGTATCACGCTGGATCTGACACATCCTGAGGGAAAAGAGATTTTCAAAAAGCTGGTGGCACAGGCAGATGTCGTTTTGGAAAATTTCCACCCAATTGGATGGATGAACTGGGCTTAGGATATGATGTGCTGTCAGCTATTAAGCCATCTCTCGTATATGGACGTATTTCCGCATACGGTTCGACCGGGGAAAAGACAGATTTACCGCAGTATGATCTGCTTGCGCAGGCAAAAAGCGGTGTGATGCACTTCACCGGATTTCCGGAAAACCCGCCGACCCGTATCGGCTTTTCAATCTCCGAACGATATGCAGCCAGTTTCCTTTCCTCGGCTGTATGTATTGCCCTTTATCATGCGAAAAGCACGGGTGAGGGGCAGCTCGTGGAAACAACGCTTTGTGGTTCCGCGATTGCGATTTCGGAGGATAAGGTGATTACTTATGGCGCAGAACACGAAGATCCGATGCGTACCGGTAATGCACATCCGCTGATAAATCCATATGATATCCTCAAATGCAAGGATGGTTATGTGGCCATGGGCATTTCTTCCGATGCGCAATGGGCGAAATTCTGCGATGCATTCGGGCGTCCTGAATGGAAGGTAGATGAATTATACTGCTCCAATTTGGTGCGTGGCTACCATTACTTCGGCGACCTGCGTGTCAAACTGGAAGACTTGTTCTCTAATTACACGATGCAGAAAATTGCGGATATTTGTGATGAAACACTGATTCCGGGTACGATGTGCAGCACCACCAAGGAAGCATTGCAGCAGCCACAGCTTAGGGTGCGCAACATGATTGTTTCGGTCAATGATGCCGAGCTGGGCGCGGTTGAGATGCCGGGCAAGCCGGTCAAGTTTGCCGGGCAGGAGGAGGATGACCTGCGCGCAGCACCTACTGTGGGAGAGCAGAACAAGGAACTTTACGCAGCGCTCGGATTGGATTTGTTTGCACAGGCTGCCTTGCATGAGCAGGGTGTAATTTGAGTGGCGGCGCAACGAATACTGAAGGAGAGTGACAAATGAAGAACGGACCTCTCAAAGGAATCAAGGTGCTCGATTTTTCACAGGTGCTTTCCGCTCCGTTCTGTGGAATGATGCTGGCAGACATGGGCGCGGAAGTGATCAAAATAGAGCGTCCCGGCGCCGGTGATATATCGCGTGAGTATGGACCCTATGTCAATGACATCAGCTTGTACTTCTGCCAATATAACCGTGGGAAAAAGGGAATCGCAATTGATATGCGTTCGGAAGAAGGCAAGCGCGTTGTACTGGATCTTGTCTCTCAAGTAGATGTTGTCATAGAGAACTTTAAAGCAGGAACCCTCGAAAAACTTGGAATCGGCTATGATAAAATGCTGGAGGTCAATCCCGGCCTGATTTATGGTTCGATTTCCGGTTTTGGTACATATGGGCCGCTTTCCCACCTGCCCTGTATGGACATTATTGCGGCCGCACGAAGCGGTCTTGTCGCACAGAGCGGTCAGGCGGGCGATGCGCCGATAAAACCCGGTTTCTCCATGTGTGATACATGGGCCGGACTGCAGTTGCTGCGCGGTTTATCAATGGCACTGCTGTATAAGCAAAGGACGGGAAAAGGGCTTCGCGTGGATATTGCCATGTTGGACTGTGCGTTCTACATGTGCGAAGCATCTGTGTTGGAACACTCACTGACCGGCAAGTTTTCGGCAAGAACCGGCAATCACCATGCGTGGTATGCTCCTTATGGTGAATTTGCTGCGAAGGATGGAAATATCGTAATCGCGGTGACAGACGAGGACGCATGGCAGACTTTGTGCAGCACGCTGGGACTGGATGCACTTGTGTCGGATCCTCGCTTTATCAATAACGAGCAGCGTGTGGCCAACCGGGATGCACTGATTGCGGAGCTTGAAAAAGCAACAAGCACAATGGGTCGATATGAGATGGAAGAAAAGCTGCACAGAAGCGGAGTTCCCGCAGCGGCGGTGCAGTCGCTGCAAGAGTTTGACAACGATCCGCAGACCAGACAGCTCAATGTTATCACTCAGGTCACCCAAGAAGGGGTAGGGGAGTGCACTGTAACCAATACGCCTATCCTATTCAGCAAGACTCCGGTTGATTGCAATGCTTCTGCGGCCGGATTCCCGGGTGCGAACAGCAGGGAAATCCTCAGTGAGCTGGGATACAGCAGCGAGAAGATCGACAGCCTGATAGCAAGCGGTGCTGTTGCGCAAGCGGTTTGATAATTGCTGTAAATCAGATGAATGATCCACCTGATGCTCGTAACCTGTCAAGAAGGAAACGGTGCATTGGGTGGATTTTTTGAAAGGGATATGTTTGTGAAAGCTGTTGAACTGATTTCTCCGGATAAGCAACAATGTGTGAAATGTTCTGCCTGCATTGATATCTGTCCCATGCGCGTCATCGAGCTGGATGAGGAAGGATATCCCCGTGCGGTCGGCAAAGCATTTTTAACGTGCATCAACTGCGGTTACTGCGTGGATGTCTGTGCGCCGGGCGCGCTGCTTCACAGAGTGCGTAAGCGTTCGATTAACGCCGCGGCAGCGCAGCGGGCAGCGCAAAAGCGTTTGAACAGAACCCGGGAATACAGACAGAAGCAAGGAGAATCGAAATGAGACGGGATTGTATCTTTTTTTGCCCGATCCGTGTCCGCTTTGGCGAAGTAGACAGACAGGGCATTGTATACAATGGGAATTACGTGGCATACACCGATCTGGCTTTCGAGGAGTTCCTTCGATCCAAGGGATATTCCTACCGGGAATTGGCGGAAAAACATGGTTCAGAAGTATGTCACAAAAAATCCACCTATGAGTTTGTTGCCAGCGCATACGAAGGGGATATGCTCGAAGTCGGTATCAGCAAGATTAAGATCGGCAGGAAAAGCTTCACGATGCAGTTTGAAATATACCGGCAGGGTGAAGACGACTTGCTCCTCTGGGCAGAGTCCGTATACGTTGGTTATGATGTGGAAAACCGAACCAGTCGCCCGATTACCGATCTGATGCGTGCATTGTTGACCAACTGACCGCATCAAAGCGCTGCAGGCGACGATTTTACGAAAAATAACACGCTATGGGGAGGCGAGCAATACCATGGATAATAAACAAAACAAGAAAAATGCGGATGTGGAAGTCGGTTTGATTATTGTGAGTGTGGCAATACTGGCTGCTTTTATTATCTTCATGATCTTCAATCCGGAGTCTACTCTCAATGTTATTTCCTCATTCTTCAATCTGATGATTTCGGTTCTGGGGCCGTTCTTTGAACTTATCGCAGTTGTCGCATTCCTTGTCGGTTTGTATCTGCTATTTGGAAAATACGGCAAGGTACGTCTGGGCAACTGCAAACCCGAATATTCCAACTTCAGCTATTTTTCAATGATGTTGTTGGCGTCGCTCGCTTCGGCTACACTGTACTGGTCGTTCACAGAATGGGCGTATTATTATCAGTCGCCCGGACTGGGGATGGAAGCGTTCAGCGTGGAAGCGCTGGAATCCTCTCTCGGTTATCAGTTCTATCACTGGGGCATTGTCAATCAGGCAATGTATACGGTGATGGGCGTTGCCATTGCTTATGGCGTTTATGTGCGGAAACTGCCCTCGTTCCAAACCAGTGCGGTGTGCTGCGCTATGCTGGGTGAGAAGGTCAAGGGCAAGACGGCTATTGGCAAAATCATTGACTTTCTTGTTATTTTTGGTATTTTGGGCGCGCTGAGCTCCTCTTTGGGCTTGGCTGTCCCGCTGGCAACCGGCGGCCTCAAGCAGCTGTTTGGCTGGGAGGCAACCCCGGTTGTTCAGATTGGCGTTATTGTATTCATTGCAATCGTTTACAGTATCACCTCCTTCCTTGGCACAAAGCGAGGCATGCAGACCATCAGTAATATTGCATCTGTTGTTTGTGTAATATTCCTCCTGTATGTACTGTTCATGGGGCCGACGACTTTCATTTTCAAAAATATCGTTAACTCGCTCGGTCATATGTTTGAAAAGCTGCCGCGCATGGCACTTTTCACCGACCCCATCAATAACACCGGCTTTGCGGAAAGCTGGACCATCTACTTTGTTGCATTCTATCTGAACTATGTGGCAATGATGGGCATTTTCATTGCAAAGGTTTCCAAGGGCCGCACAATCCGCGAAATTGCGCTCTACACAATCTTTGTTATGACGGCCGGCGGTATTGGAATTTTCGGTATCAATGGCAGCTTCTCGATTTTCACCCATCTGCAGGAAACCGTGGATGTGGTTGGTCTGGTCAACAGCGGCATCGGAGACGCGGCAATTTACAGCATTCTGGAAGTGCTGCCTCTGGGCAAAACGCTGCTGCCGTTCCTCATTCTGGTGCTTATTGTTGGTTTCGTGGCGCCGTCCATGGACTCGGCATCACTGGCGCTGGCAGAAACAGTTACAAAACGGGGTACCCCCAAGATGGCGCTTCGGCTGTTCTTCTGTGTTCTGCTGGCAGTGATCCCCATGTCGATCATTCTGGTTGGCGCGGATTTCACGGCGATCAAAAATATTGCGATTATTATTTCGGCTCCTTGTATTATAGAGTAGTAGTTATTAGAGCCCCTCTCCAAGGGCTGTGCTAC
>ENA-OWPN01001950-OWPN01001950.1-human-gut-metagenome-genome-assembly--contig:-NODE-1950-length-15017-cov-3.147641_pt1 | contig 15017 bp, 8 predicted proteins | sample MGYA00248266_ERZ651850 | MGnify/ENA primary metagenome ERZ651850 (study PRJEB26924, sample SAMEA4378296) | human gut metagenome | biome: human gut; feature: human-associated habitat; material: faeces... | reverse complement strand
TAACGCATCATTTTCTGGTAATAGTTCTAGTGGATTAGTTGGAATGGGTCCTGGAAAAACTATTTCAGTAAGTGAAGCTGCATTATTAGGAACAGAAGCTGGAGCAGCAGGTAGAGGTGGAATTGTAAGACCTACACAATCTAATGTTGTTACATCACCATTTGGACCAAGAAATGTACCAAAAGGATCTAAGTATCATAAAGGCATTGATTTACGTGCTAGAATGGGACAACCAATATTTGCTATGAAAGATGGAACAGTTGGACATGTCGGTGGAAGATATGGTATTGTTGCTGTTGATCATGGTGATGGATTAATTTCAAGATATTTACATTTAAGTAAATATAATGTAAAACCAGGACAACCAGTAAAAGCAGGTGATACTGTTGGTTATGCTGGTGGTACTGGACCAGATGGTATAAATACGTATACGCCTCATTTACATCTTGATGTTATTAAAAATAATCAAAATATAGATCCTGAACAATTTTTAAAATCCGCAGGTGTTGATTTATCACGAAAAGGTGAACCTGGTAATAATGACATGGCTCCATTATCAGATGTTGGTGCTGAACCAAAAACTGGTAATGAAGAATCAAGTATTGCTTTGAAGAAAGATATTGATAGAGCCTCTGGTACTATGAATGTTACAAGTGGAACAACACAAGATACAACACAAATTACATCAACTTCAGCATCAACTGGTAATGATACATCGACAATTTCTTCTGCAGGTTCTGGAAGTGTTACAGCAAATAATGTATCAAATATGGAACAAATGTCTACTCAATCATTTAGTCCATCAAGTTTTTCACAATCTGTTAGTAATGGAATGGATATATCTTCATTAGTTAAAATATTGGAACAAACAAATGTATTTTTATCTACTATAGCTACAAATTCTGAATTATTGAAACAATTAAATAATATTCAGCAAATGAATCCAATGGTAGTACAAACACCAATAGAAAAAAATGGTTTACCTCAACATGAATATAAAAAATCATCATCACAAACTAATAATAGTAAACAAATAAACAAAGATAGAATAAGTAGTCCAATTTTAGATGTAAGTCAAGGTAGTTTAAGGCAACAATCAAGTCCTGTTATTATGTAAAAATTATAACATATATTACATTTATAATTGGAGAAATATATATTTCTCCAATTATAAATGTATAATTATAATGAATTATTGACGTCATTCTATTAGAATGACAAATAATAAAAATAATACTGTGTTTTATTAAAAAGTATTATTTTTTATTTAAAATAAACTATAATTTTTTTATTTTATGATAATTTTTTTAAAAGGAAAAATAAAATGGCTACAACAATTAAAGATCCAAGTTTATCTTTAGGTGGTCAATTTGCTACCACTGGTGAGACAAAAGAAGAATATGATAGACGTTTGCAAAATGCAGCTACATATGCTAAAATGACGTTAGATGCAGGTGGAGATCGTATATTAGATAAAGATTTTTTAGGCAAATTACCTTATTCAATGCAAGTTAATACAAAAAATGATTTTCAAGGTGTATTAGTTGATCAATATAGTGTTTTTTTAGAAAATTTAAAAGAATCATTTGGTGAAGATTTATTATCAAATGCTGCTGTTGAAGAAACGTTAGCCAATTTATCACCACAAGTTTTAGAACAATCACTAGATCTTTCACTTATAGGTACTACAGAAGTTGGTGGAAGTGATGCGTTAAATAGTTATTGGTCATTTAATGAAAATGATGATATTGTTTATCCAACCTATGCAGCAGATCCACGTACATGCAAAATTGGTTTTGGTAGAGTATATGCAGAAACATATCAAAGAAATCAAGTTATTTTGTGGATGACTTTTGGTGTTCCTAAATATGCTGGAATATGGGATTTTTATAATGATGCTATAAATCCTGAATTAGCAAAAGCTATGCATAGTGGTACGTCACCAACTGCTAGTATTCTTGGAAGAATAGCTGGGAGTGTTCTTATTTTTTCTTTTAATGTCGCTACATTACCGTTATATGTTTTAAATCAAATAGGTAAAGTATTTAATACTTATAAAATAACAAAATATTACGAATTAAACATTACAATGCCTCTTTATTTTAGAGCAGTAAATAACATACTTGGTTCTATAGCAACGAATATGGGTTTACAACAAGCTGGTGGTGTATCTAAGGATGGTGTTAAAACAGAATCTGTTAAAGATTATGATATAAATAATTTACCAAGTATGCTTAAAGAAGGTTTAGATATTTATCGTATAATGGCTAAACGATCTACCTACATAACAGATGCTAAAAATAATAGTCAAAATAAAAAATCATCTGATGAATTATACGAAATAATGTCACGTCATGATAAAGATGATAATCCAATAGAAAGTATCGAAGCTGAAGCTCCTGGTTTTGGAAATATGTTTGGATGGTTTTTAGATAAAGCAAGTGATGCATTTACAGCTCATGCTACTGGTAGTACACATTACATTGGATTTAGAATTGAAAAATCTGTAGATGCAAGTGAATCATTTTCAAATTCAACTGGTCAATCACAATTACAATCAAATTTGAATTCTATGGTATCTGCTGCAAATGAAGCTAAATTTACAACAATGGAAGGTACATTAGGACAGAGTGGTGTTACTGGTTTTATTTCTGATGTTGGAAAAGCTTTAGGAAATTTTGTATCAGGTTTTGCTGACGCTATAAAAGTAGAAGGATTATTTGGCGCAATTACTGGTGCAGGATATTTTGATATACCAGAAATATATAAAGATTCATCCTTTTCATCATCATATTCATTTTCTACAAAATTAGTTTCACATTATGCTGATAGAGTTTCTATTTTTCAAAATTGTTATATACCATTAGCATGTTTATTAGCAGCTGCTCTTCCTAGACAAGTTGGGAAAAATAGTTATATACAACCATTTTTATTAAGAGCTTATTGTCGTGGTCGCTTTGCAGTTTCTTTAGGTATTATAGATTCTATTTCAGTTAGAAGAGGATCAGATGAATTCGGATGGACATCAGAAGGTCTTCCAACACAAATAGATGTTTCATGGACAATTAAAGATTTATCACCAATTATTTTCATGGGATTAGGTGGTGGATTAGGTGATGGTATTTTACCAAATTTATCAGAAATATTAGAATCTAATAATAATTTTCAAGAATATTTATCAACATTAAGTGGTTTAGGTTTACAGGAAAGAGTAATAGCTATAGAGCAAATTAAAAGAAAATTTAAAACATGGTTATATACTTCATGGACAACAAGATTATTGAATCCATATTTTTGGGGTTCAACTATAGGAAATATACCAGCTTTACAAACTATTATGGCTTGGAACTGGTCAAGATTATCTAATAGATAATTTATTAAAGGAGATTTAATTATGATTAACTATGATGAATTACTTTCATCTGGAATAGAAATGTATAATTATCCAAAATTTATAAAAAATTTTCATATATGGAAAATTAGTCATTTAATGACACGAATAGTTCCTATTACAGATAAATTTCAATTACCATGGAACAGCGTATTGCATGTTCTTGATAATATTCAATTCCCATTAACAGAAATACAAGATGCACCAAGAATAGCTACAAATAAATTTATAATAAATGAAAAATATAGAAAATGGATTTATCATAATACTAATTTTTTATTTTCAACAGATGATATAAAACAGCCTATAGATATAGATATTAAAGATGGTACTATTATTAATACACCTACTGAAAAAAAATATATATTTTGTAAATCATTACTGTTCACAATAACTGTGAACCTTCTCCAAACTCAGGATTTTAAAAAAGAACAAAAAACTAATTTTAGATACTTAATTAATTATACAGATTTACCTAAAATGAAAGAGTCTTTGACAATAATAAATCATAATCCTTTATTTAGAGTATTTGTTTTAGGTAAATTACGTATTTTTAGAAGATTACAATTGATACTTGGTTCTATTTTAAATTTAGCATGTCAATTTCCTATAGATAAAAATCAGTATATTCATATACCATTAACAAATCAAGTTTTTCAAAAAGGTGCATTTCTTAGAACAACAAAAGTATTGAATATTAATACATTAAAATTTCCTGATAATTATCATTATTTATTAATGATGCATTTTTTAAATTTTATAAATATAGATTCTAAAACGTCTATATTTTCATATATTCCTGAAGATTATCAAAAAAGAATAACTATTATATTTACAGTAGGTGATAAAGCTATTTTTTATCCATTATGGGATATGAAACATCTTGGTGAAACATCAAGTGTATATTTACGAGTTGTTAATCAATTTAATATGTTAGCTATGTCTCATAGGGAAGAAATTGAAAAAATTATAGAATCTGTTCCTGATGAAGATATAGATATTGAAAATGTAAAAACTATCGATCAAAAAGATACAATATTGAAAAAAGAAACTGTAAAATCAATTTTAAATAATGTAAAATCAAAAATAAAATTTAATGAAAATAATGATGTATTAGAAAATAAACAAATAGATGAACAAGTTGATAAAGACGATATTATTGATGAAATAAATGATAATGATGAAAAAAATGTAGATGAGACAATTAATAATTTAAATAAAGTAAATGATTTAGAAAATGATGATTTAGATCCAAATTCAATGAAAGAAAATAATGAATATATAGATGAAGATGATTCTAATAATAATGATAACAATTTAAATGAAGATGATGAAACAGCGTTAGACACGCAAGAACTTATAGATATCATTACTCGACATGACGCTGATTATATTAAAAATAAACAACAAACACAGCTCACAACTGGAACAATACAAGCTCAACAAAATGTTGGTAAATTTAAAATTTCTGTTGATACAGTTCCAATTGATACTGAAAATATAGAATCTGCTATAAATAAAGATATAAATAATGTTCTTATTAATTCACCTTCTATTAAAATTTTAAATGAAACTGAAGAAGAAGGAAAAAAAAGATCACAAAATTATATAAATGATTTAGATACTCAAGCATCATTATTGATTGATCAATTAGAAGGTTTAACACCAGCACAAAAACAAAGATTGAAAAAATTAGCTGTTTTATATAAAGATATACGTATAGGGAATTATACTGTTAAAGATTGGTTGCTAACTCCTCCAAACAATACTGTTAAAAATAACAAATTAGATTTTTTAGAAAATCAAATTCCTGATAAATCTATGTTGTCATCTACTGTTATGACATTAGATGATGAATATATGAACAAAAATTTTGGAAGAGATTTATTAGCTGTAGCTACTTCATTTACAAAAAATGGTGTATTTTTAACAGATATAAAAGTAGAACCTATATCAACAGAATTAAATAAATTAGTTAAATATTCTTTTAAATATGAAGATGTTAATGGAAAATCATCGACTATTACAATTACATTACCACAAATTAATAAACGTGGTTATATGTTTATAAATGGAACAAAAAAAATTTTAAAAAAGCAAATGGTAAATTTACCGATTATTAAAGTTAATAATACTAGAGTTTCATTAGCATCTTGTCACAATAAAACTCTTGTTGAAAGAAATACTGCTAAAGCATATAGTTTTAATGCATTTTTTTCAACATTATTAAATAAGTTAAATAAAATAAGTGATATAAAAATATCAACTATTTCAAGTTTAATTAAGATTAATAAACCAATAGCATACGAATATTCTACATTAGCAAAAATGTATCGTTCTATAAGTATACAAAAAAATAATAGAAAACTTTATTTATATTTTGATTATCATGATAGATTAGCTGAATTTTCAAAAAATGATACATCTTTACTTAAAAAAATTACTTATTTTGAAAATAAATATAAATCAGTTGTTTGTTTAAAAGAAAATGATTTATTTGGATTTATAGATGTTAATAATAATATTAACTATATGGATAATTCAGGAGTAATTTTATTTTCTAAAAAAACTAATTATTTATCATTGTTAAATTCTTTTTCTGATAAAAAATTATCTGCAAAATCATTATCTGAATATACTACATTAAAAATAAAAGATAAAAATATACCTATAGGTTTTTGTTTAGCTTATCAATTTGGATTGATAAATACATTAAATTATTTAAAATGTAAATGGATTAGAATTGGAAAAACTGATAGACGTATAATTAGTATTTATGATACTTCTACTTCTCAAAAAACTCCGATACCTGGTGTAAAAGTAAAGAAAAAAGATCAAACAGGTATGGAATCGTTAACTGTTGGAGAAAAATATATAGAATCTGAAAATGATATATTTATACCATTTCAAGATGAATATTTAGTTATAAATAGATATCCTCTTATACCATCACTTATTATTTCTGGTTTATCAATATTTGATACTAATTATTTTAAATTTTCAGATATGGAAGATAATGCAACTTATTTTTCATTATTAGAAATGAAAGGATTTTCAGCTAACTATTTGAAAGCTATTTCAGGATTTTTTGCATATTTTATAGATCCAATGACTAGAGATAAATTGGAAATGATGGGTGAACCAACTAATCCACGAGATTTACTTATAAGATCTACACAATTATTAACAACAGAAGATTATAGACAAGCTTCATCAGTTGCAAACCATTGTTTACGTTCATACGAAAGATTAAATACTATTGTTTATAATGAATTATCTAGAGCATTGGAACAATATCAAATTAATGGTGGAGCTGGAAGTAAATTTACAATAAATCCATATTCAGTAATACAACGAATTGTTACAGACCAAGCTATTATGTCTGTTGAAGAATTGAATCCAGTTCATGATATAAAAGAATTAACTGGTTTTACTTATACAGGTATAGGTGGTAGAACAGCACAATCATTTGTATTAGAAGATAGAAAATATCCAGATGATGCTGTTGGGAAAATTTCAGAAGCTACTGTTGACTCTGGTAAAGTTGCAATTGTAGCACAAACTTCAGTAAATCCTACATTAGTAAATACAAGAGGAATTTTTGAAAATATAGATCCATCAAATTTAGATCCTACTCAAGCGCTTAGTGTTGGAGCATTATTGATGCCATGTGCAACAAATGATGATTACAAACGATTATCATTTTGTTCAATATTTTTATCACATCATGTGCCGACATTTGAAGGTGATGTTTGTAGAGTAAGAACTGGTTATGAACGTGTTCTTCCTCATAGATCATCGGATATTTTTGCAGCTGCAGCTAAAGAAGATGGTATTGTTACTCATGTTGATAATAAACTTAAAATGATAAAAGTTAAATATGTGAATGGTGATATTGATGTTTTTAGTTATGCTGATAAATATACAGGTAGTTCTGGTTTAATAATTGAACAACAAATTGTATTAAGAGTTAAGCAAGGACAAGAATTTAAAAAAGGTGATATTTTATTATACAATAAATATTTCTTTAAACAAGATATATATTCTACTCAGGTTGATTGGAAACATGGTATAAATGCTAATGTTGTATTAGCAGAAAGAAATGATACATTACAAGATGCTTCTGGTATATCTAGAAGATTAGGTGATAAATTTAAAATAGCACCAATTGAAGTTGTCAATGTTGTTATAGATAATGATACAGTTGTTCACGATATTTTAAATATAGGAACATATGTTGAAAAAAATGATGTATTAATAACTTATGAATCTGGTGATGCTGGTGAAATTTCATTTAATACAAAAGATTCCGATACATTAGCATTAATTCAAAATATGAATAAATTAAAATCTCGTGCACCTGTATCTGGAACAATAGTTAAAATTGATGCTTATTATGGTGGTCCAATAGCTGAAATGCATCCTACATTAGCAAGTATAGTAAAAAGTATATCGAATTATAAAAATGCAAGAAATAAATTTTCTAAAAATACTGATGCTGAATATGATAATCCTGCTTCTGTACCATTACCAAAAGGTGAAAAATATAAATTAGTTGATTTTACTACTTCTACTGTTTTATTACAATTTTATATACGGCATGAAGTAAATGCTGGAGTTGGAGATAAATTAGTTTATGATTCTTCACTTAAATCAGTTGTTTCTGAAGTATTTGAAAATCCATTAAAAACAGAATCAGGTGTAGAAATTGATGCAGTTTTTGGTGCTAATGGTATTAATAGACGAACAATTACATCTCCTTTAATTGTTGGTACTTTACAAAGAGTTTTAGAAAAATTAGAGAAAGATATTATTGATGAATGGGAAAATAATAAAGAACCTATTTAATTAAATAAATAACAGAAGCTGATTTTGATCAGCTTCTGTTATTTATTTAATTTATCTTTTATTTTTAAAATATATATTATATTCAAAATAAGGAGGTATTATGTCAAAACGACGAAAATATATATCAGATAAAGAATTTGGAGATTTAAAAAAAATCTCATCCAATCATTTTGAAAAAGTAGAGTTAGATGAAAAGCTTTTAACGCCATTTAATAGGAGATTAGCCGTGAACGGTGATAATATTATGCCTGAAATTGATGAAATTGAGATGACAGAAAAGAATAAAAACAAATCTAAAAATAACAATGAAAACAAATTTAATGAAAATAACAAAAATATTGATAAAAAACAAACTAAAAAGAAAAAGAAAATTAAACTTAAAAAATATTTTACAAAAAATACAGCAATTGGATATGGCTTAGGAGTATTGTCTACAATTGCGGCAGTAGCAGCTTATAAATCATTTAAGTGATTTTTCTATAGAGTCGGTGTTATATAACACCGACTCTATAGTTTATTATATTATTTTTTTATAAAAAATATTTTTGACCAGGTCCTAAATCATCATCTTCACTTTTAGCAAAAGGAATAGCTTTTTCAGCTGATCTAAAAATATTTAAAATAATTTTCATTTGGTCTTCTGATAATTTTTGTAAAATATGAACAAAATTACTTAAATACCATAAACGAGAAATTTTTATTTGAGTTTTTTTAAGTTCTTCTTCTTTTCTTGAATCATCTAAAATTGTATTATGAATAATATTTTTTTCATAATTTTCTAAACTTTCATTTGTTTTTTTAAAGTCTTCAATTATTTTTTTAATAAAATTATTTTTTGTAAATTCTGAAATTATTTCGGCATATTTCATTAATTCAGGTAAATGTGATTTTGTATATCCATGCTTTTCTATAGTTGCAGTTATATACTGATTTTTATAACCAGAAGCTTGCGATTCTGTAAAAACTTTATTTGTCATATTAAAACCAATTTCTTTAATTTTTTTATAAACAGTTATGAATTCTGGTGTATTATAAGCATTCTCATCATCAACATCATTTATTGGATTATTAATAATTGAAGGTATATGTGAAAGTAATTGTTTAATATCTCCTATAACTGCAATACGTTTAGATAGTACATCATAAGAAACTGTTTTTAATTCGATTTTAAAAAATTCATTTTCATCTATTTCATCAATATGTTTTTGAAGTTTATTTATCCATAATTTTGATATAAGGGTATAATTTTTTATTATACTTTCAATAATTGTCCTACCTAATCTAAAAATTCGAGCTGTTATACGTTTTAATAAAGTAGATATATCTTTTAATACCATACCAAAAGAAAATCTTTCTACACCATTTATATATAATAAATCAGTTTTATTGATAACATAAATATTCAATAAAGACAATAATTGTTTCATGTCATTATTATCTTTTTGAAGTAATAAGTTTTCTTTAATTTCCGATTGTTTAGAATTATTTGTTGTAGATGTTAATATGTGCATTACACTTGGATATAAATAAAATTTGTTTGATATAGTCATGTTATTTCAACTCCTTATTATATAATAAGTAACTATAACATAATTTTATGGTTATATACTTATAATTATAAGTTATATAATTTTTTAAACCTTTAAAATAAACGAGTAGTACAAATGAGAAATGTAAAAAGAGAACGTATACGTAAAATTCTTTCTTATGGTATTTTACAAACAATTGTTGAAAATACATTATCAAAAATACCTGAATTAAGAAAGAAAGATGATTCAAAAATTAAATCATACATTTTCAACAAAATTTTTGAAAATGCTAAAAAAATACAAAAATAAATAATGGAGTACAATATCATGGAAAATATATTAGAAAATGGTTTTACTTTATTGTATTCCAAAAATGAAAAATTATTACCTAATTTAGAATTTAAAGAACAATCTGGTGATTTAAAAAGAACATTAGAATCAACAGTTGATCAATTAGTTGAGGTTGATCCTATTGTCCCACAAATAATTCCAAATAATTCAGATATAAAAGATACTTCATCTAAAAATGTTGTAATTAAAGAAGATGAAACAACAATAGGTGAACGTATAATATCTGATGATCAAATCGAAATTGATGATGAAAATCCAGATGGAACACCATCTGGTATTAATATATCAAATGAATCAAAAATAAGTTGGCGATTAGATGATTTCTTAGGAGAAAATGAATATTTAGGTGAAGATGTATCAGATGATAATGATGAAAAAAAATCAGCTGAAGAAAAATTCGCAAATAATGTTTGTGAAACATTATTTTCAGAATTTAATAATTTTAATTTACAAACAATAAATCACACTTCCGAAGTTTTATCAACACGGTTAGGAAATATTTATCACGAATTACGTTATAATATTACACCTATTGTTGAAAAATTAGTTAAAGAAATTAATTTAGAAGTAAATAATTTATCAAACAATAGTTCGACTGCTTTACTTTTATCAAAAAATGAAACCATAGAAAAACAATTTAAATCAATTAATTGGAATGAATTGTCATCATTGGGTACAATTGATGATATTATAATGAAATCTAGACAAGTTGGAAATTTAAGATCAAATGATATTTTAAATTTTCAAGCTGTTCGAATTTCGTCTAATAAATGGCTGCAAAAAATAGATGAACCAAATATTCCAGAAAATATTGGAAATGCTATTATTCGAAAAGTAGAAGATGTGACAAATAATGAAGAAGCTGGAATTGATAATGTATCAGATAAAAATATGATTGAAAATGAAGTCACACCTATAGAAATGGAAGGTGATGACTTTATGAATACAGAAAATACAGATAAACAAGCATTTTCACATGATGATGAATTATGTGAGAAGTCTTATGAATATTTTCAAAACTATATACAAGCTAAAAAATATGGTGAATCTGTTGCATTGGAAGGATTTTTTTCTAAAATAAAAAATAGGTTATCTGAATCTTTTACAGATAAGTATGAAAAAATAAAATTTATAGAAAATTTTAAATCTAATGGTAAAATAGATTTTAAAGATATAAATGAAATTGAAGTTTTTATTAATAAAAAAGATTCAGATGATCTTTTAAACGAATATTATAATTGGTGTAAATCATTAAAAGCATTTATTAAAATAACCACAGATACTGTTTTAAATCATACATCTGAACAACATCTTAAAAAATTAGAAAAGGAATATAATAATATTTCTAAAATAGATATTTCTAAAGTATTAGAAACTGCAAAAAATAGTTTTAAAAAACAAAATATATCAACTTCTGGTTATACATTAAATGGAATTAAAGCTGATATTGAAAAAATGGGTAATGTGCTTGAACATGTAGTAAGTGATTTTGAATATTTATATAAATTTTATAATAAGTTATTAGGTGATTATTCTAAAATAATAGATGATAGTATTATTTTTATGAATGATTTGTTTTTTAATATTGATAAACTAATGAATTTTAAAATTAAATCTGATTTTAGATTGTTAAAACAATTAGCTACGATATCTAGTAAAGAATCGTATTATAGAATGGATGATTTTTTAGGAGAAAACGAATATTTTGGTGAAGATGATGATGTGAAAATAGATGAAGATATTAAAGCCGAAGAACAAATTTTAATAAATGGAAAATATTTAAATATAAATGAATTAGATATTCCAGCATTAGAAAATCTTGATAATACAGTATTAGAGGGTTGGATTAATAAAATTTCAGAATTTATAAATAGTACTAAAAAAAGGATAACAAAACTTTTAAATACTACAAATTGGGATAAAATAAATAAAAACAGTATTGATCAACTTAAAGATTATACTGTTACATGTTACGATTTTGATTATATACAAAAATTTTTAAAATATTATTATTCAGATACTGATGAGTTTGAAACAATTTTAAAAAATTTAAGAAATTTAAGAGATGATGATGATGAATATTTTAAATATATTGATTTTATTAAAGAAAAATATAATAAAAAAATAATGAATATAGGACTTCCAAAATCATTTTTTAAAATGGATAAATCTAATATTATAAAATATAATTTAAGAAAACAAATTTTTAAAAATTCTAAATATAATTCTCAAAATATTAAAATGCAATTACAACAAATGCTTGATATATTTTTAGAATTAGATAATTATTCTATTAGAGCAGACACAATAATAAGAAATAGTTCAAATGCAAATTTTTTAATGAGACTTGTAGTATGGTGTTTAATAGTTGGATCAATATCTGCTTATAATCAACCATTAGGATTAGTTTCTTCTTTTGTTACATTTTTTATTAGACATATATTTTACGGTATGTCTAAAGAAAAATATAATGAATTAGAAGAATTAACAGAATTGTTAATGAAATATTCTCAAAATGGAATGAGTATTATTAAAAATCATTTAGAATTTATTGAAAGAATTTGTAAAAAATTTGAATCAGTTGTTAATGAAGGTTTTGAAAATAAAACAAATGTTACAAAAGAAGTTTACAATATAATTTCTTCTCAACCGCATTATTATAGATTTGTAAATTCAATGAAAAATGTTATTTCTTCCTATAATGCTGGAAAACAAATTCCTGGATTATTAAATATAGTTAAAGAATATCCTAAAATATTAGATACATTTAAAACAGCTTATTTGAATATTTCTGAAGAAGATCAAATGAAACTTAGAAATAATGCACAAGCTGTAGATGATATATTACAGTGTATTGGATTATATTTATTAACATGTAGAAAATATTTTTCTGAAAATAATGTATTAATTTTAAATGATTCATATTTAAATAATGATGTCGTTGATCAGTATCATAAAGATGGCGGATCTCAACATGATATTGATTTACATATTCATTATAATTATACGTTACCAAATCTTCCTATTCCAAATATGGGTATTCGTGGATCAGAAATTATTAAACATAAACAAAGAATTGCAACTGAACATATCAAAAGAGTTGATGCTATAAAGAAAAATTCTATCAATGAATATAATAAAATTTTAAATCTTGCTTATAATAGAGTATTAGATAAATATTTGAAAAATACTCCAGAATATATGATTCCAGCTGGTATGACATTACGTAATTTTATAAATAGTAAATATGGATTAATTAGATCTACTTCAACTTATTTAAATGATTCACGTTATTCATTAGATGGATGTGTCTGGAGATTTTTATTAAAATTATGGTATAATAATAAACCTATTTATCATGAAATGTATACAAAATTGGAAAAACAATATATGGAAGTATTTGATGAGTCTGATGAAAATATATCAGAAAATGATATAGCTACTGCTGATGCTAAAGTTATATCTACTATGGTTGTAGATTTCTTATTTAATTATTGTATTAAAAAATAAAAATATGTAAAATAAATCTATAGAAGATGGGAAATTCCCATCTTCTATAGATTTTAAATTAGGTATACTAAATATATTAAAATTTTATGAAATATTTTAATATTTAATTATTTTAAAAGGAAAAAATATATGAAATATGAAAAACCATTAAATTCAGAATTGTATCAAGAAGCGAATCCTCAAGCTGGAATTCAAAGATCTATACCACCTATCTTAATCTATGAATCATTGCAAAAAGAAATTGAAAATGTTATTAAAAATGGTGGAATTATTCCATCGAGTAGTGTATTTACACAATTATCAGATGCTATAAAAAATTTAATTTTGCAGCATTTTTTTTCTATTGAAATTACTCCAAATTTAGGTGAAACAATAACATTAACATCGAATGATTTACCAGAATGGTGTAAAAAATATCCATTTTATATGTTAGTATATGGACAAATAACACAAAATGGAACAACATATTCGACAGAATTTCATGATGCTGTATTTTTTAGTGCATTTTATAGAACTACATTTACGTATGGAGAAAATTGTCAAATATTATTTAGAGATATTAGAACAACTTCATTTATTGAGCAATATAAAATAAATGAATATGTAGAAACTGATTCAGAAGCAACATGGTTTAAATATCCTGTCAAATATACACTTTTATTATTTGCAAAAAATAACTAATTGGAGTATAGTATCATGGAAATAAAAAAAATTTCTACAACATTTAATGAAACTCTTACTGTACCTGATATAACTCCAGATGGTTCCTCTTTTTATATTTCTCAATCAATAGATATAATTTTTGATATTCCAGTTCAATCTGATCCAACTATATATAGATTAACTAAATTTCCAGAATATAAAAATGCACCAAAATTGTATGCTATTTTATTAGGACATAGTACAAATTCTGAAATATGGTCTGATCCATATGAATTGGTTGTAACAAATGAAATTACATCTGTAAATCTTTCAGTAGAAGCATGGTTTGATACTGATATGAATGAATATGCATTAAAATGTATAGCTACTAAAAATATAGATAATTATTCTGGTCCTTATCCAGATGTCATACGAGTAAAAGTTCAATTATATATTCCATGGAAAGATATTTTAAATAATTAACTATTTCTTCTTTAAAATAAATATATATTACATTTATGGAATAATGATTTTGTTATTCTATAACTTATAAATTTTAAAGGAGACAAATATGATCACCAGAACCAATTATGCTAAGAATATCATTGCAAACTTCATCAAGAAAAATGGATTGTGTATTGAAGAAGATAATTTTAAAGAATTGAACAGATATGTTCTCCAATGTACTGATTTAGGATTAGCACTGGAAGTTCTTGGAAAACTCGATGAAGAATATAAAGAATATA
>ENA-OWPN01001947-OWPN01001947.1-human-gut-metagenome-genome-assembly--contig:-NODE-1947-length-15033-cov-3.123448_pt1 | contig 15033 bp, 13 predicted proteins | sample MGYA00248266_ERZ651850 | MGnify/ENA primary metagenome ERZ651850 (study PRJEB26924, sample SAMEA4378296) | human gut metagenome | biome: human gut; feature: human-associated habitat; material: faeces... | reverse complement strand
AGTTATTGAAACTGAAAAAAATTCTACAAATAAGTTTATGTTTAAAAATGCTAAATATATAACACCAACCATTGATACACGGTTTGATTGTGTTTTTTCAATAAAAATTATTCCGTGGTTTGATAAAGAATATGTATTAGATTATAGAGATGAGTCAGAATTTAAAACATTTTTTGAATATGTTTTAGAGAAATTAAATCTAGAAAAATATTACTACATTTAAAGGAGATAAAATATGAAAATTAACAAAATTAAAAAGACTGAATGTTTTGGTAAGAAAGTTGTGAAGAACATAATTAATTTTGAAAATTTAAGTAAAGAAAAATGTATGATACAATTAGGAAAAATGTTTTTTCCTGATTATATCAAGAATGATACGATATATGAAAAAATAACAGGTGATATGAGAGAGATTACACAGCTATATAATAAATTTTTAAAGAAAATGTGCTTAAAAACTGTTGAGAATGATGTTTTATATTTCTTTGGAAAAAATTGCACCGTAAGTGTAGTACTTGGTGTAATTTATGATTATTTTAAGGATGATGATGTTTATGGATTATATAGTATTTTTTGGAGTAAAATGTGATGTAAGTGTAAAAAAAAATATATGCGCATATAACATATGCGATTGAAAAAATCAAAAAAATAATGAATATATATTATTCCAATGATCAAAGCGAATTATGACTTATTTGTTTTGATTATTCAAATGGTTCGCTACCATTTGAATTATTATAGTAGCCATAAGGGTATTCATGAGCGTTTATGGTGATTAAGTCATATGGAATATAGGAGTCTAATCCAGTAAAGAAAGATTTAGACATTGGACCGCAGTATCCGAAGTTTAAATCAATGATGGATCATGAAGCATGTAGCGAGTGCATCATATGCAATGTCTCTTTGCATTGCGTAGTTCAGAGTATGCTGTTATGTTTACTGCCAGTATATTCGACTCCAAAAATTTCTTATTTGATCAGATTAGATTTTTTAAAACATTTACATAATCTGATCTAACACACAATTCTGCTAAAATTGTGTATAAGGTGAAGTTATATTCTGAAATAATTTTCATCTTGAAATAAATGTTGATATGGAATATTGATATCTAATCCGGTTAAAAACTATTATATAGTCATGTGAATATTACTGAGAGACAACATGATGTATATAGTACCATGATTCAGAATCATAAGTTGCAGCTTATGAGTGGGATTTATTACGTTAATACACGAAAGGTGGAACGTAGTAAATTGTTTAGATGAGTGTCGTATTCACGATTTGTCTCAGCTCATCGATATCATCATTGTTCCATAGTAGCTCAATCGGCAGAGCAGGTGACTGTTAATCACCGGGTTGTAGGTTCAAGTCCTACCTATGGAGCCATGGACCTATAGTTTAATTGGTTAAAACGGGCGACTTATAATCGCTTGAGTCCTGGTTCAATCCCAGGTGGGTCCACCAAATAAAATTTCAAAAATATACATACTGCGATTTTTAATCGCAGTATGTATATTTTTTTTAATGTAAATCAAAATTAATATAAAGAGAAATTAATTTGTGTTAAAGGAGGATGAGATGGAAAATAACAACGAAAATGAAAACAGCGAATTCTGTATTCGCGTTGTGAAAGGTAATGATGAAAATAGCTCCGCTGGTTTTGTTAGCGGAGTTGTTGTTGGCTTCTTTGTGACAGCACTGCTTGTCAGTGCTGTCAAGTCCTCAATCCGTGTTCTTACGGATTGATTTGAAATGGAGGAAAACATGAACTTTAATAACGGTTTTAAAATTGGAGCAGCGATTGCGATAGCAATCGCAATCGTATCGGCTATTAAAAAGTCGTCATAGCTACATATGGTTTTTGATATTAGTGGAGTAGGAATCATCCTGCTCCACTAATATCAATATATTTTTTTGTTTTATGTTATTTTAAATTTATTACCTAATATAATACGTTGGTAATGCAAGTATAGTTTAATGGTAAAATGTTAGGTTTCCACCCTAAAGATGTGAGTTCGATTCTCATTACTTGCTCCATTCGGAGTATAGCCCAGTTTGGTTAGAGCGCTTGCTTTGGGAGCATGAGGTCACAGGTTCGAATCCTGTTACTCCGACCATAAATAAAATTAAATTGTGTCCATAGCTCAGTAGGTAGAGCAAATGCCTTTTAAGCATTAGGTCGAGAGTTCGAATCTCTCTGGACACACCAAAATTTGCAGAGGTATAGCCAAGTGGTAAGGCAGTAGGTTTTGGCTCTACTATGCGATAGTTCAATTCTATCTACCTCTGCCAAATTATTGAAATATACAGTGATGAGCATCAATGCTCATCACTGTATATTTTTTTTTATTTAATTTAAAGGTATATATTATCAAATTAAGAAATTCTATCTTCCAAAAAAGGAGAAAAAAAATGGAAGCTAAAATTGAAGATTGCAAAATGAATTTGAATGTGAATATCACGGACAAAGAGTTGTTTACTCTTATGATTGATACTCATGAAAATGTGGAAAACGCGATTAACAAGTATGGAGAATTTAAACAATTGATAAAAGACTTTAACACAATTGGAGATGACATGTATAAACATTTAAAAGAAAAATATGGACAAAAAATAACATTGGTCATTGATCCTGATGATGCAATTGAAGATGATTATATTAAATGTTGCATTTGTGGTGGTGAATTCCACAGATTATCAGAACAGCATATGCAAGAAAAACATGGGATTTCTCTTGAAACATATCGAGAAATTTGTGAGTATGAACAGGATTTACCGCTTGTTTGTAATAAAGAAAATAAAAATGATGAGGAGAATTAGAAATGACTGATATTGAATGTTTGAAAATTCTTATTGAGAAATTTGAAAACAAAAGCTCTGAAGAGCTTTTTTATTATCTTCTGAAAACGAAATATGTTGAAAATGGAGTCGACAAAAATATCGCATGCGGAGTAAAATTTGAAAATTCTGTAAATAACAATGATAATCCTACAAAAAGAATTTCAAGAAGCTATTTTTCTAATAAATTAGAAAATTTAGCTTGCATTGTTATTGGACATACGGCATTTGTAACGGAAAAGGAACAAGATATCATTGCCAATATTAGACAGAATAAACTGAATTTTTACAAATTAAAAATTAGTGAGAAAAGAATTATCAATAAATTTATTAAAAATGATATCGTTCGTATTGATGACCATGGTAGAATTTTTATTAATGAAAACTACACATTTTTAACAGTACGATGCAGAGGAGATTTTTATGTCGATGTATTAAAAACTTATCAGAAACTTGATAAAGCTGAATTAACTAAAACAGATATGAGACAACAAACAGATGTCTTTAAATATCTGAAGAATTTTTCAAGAAATAAAGTTCTTGAAGATCTTGTATATCTTGGATTTATCGCTAAATCCAAAACTGGATACGAGATTAAACAAATTGTTAATTAAAATATACTGAACAATATATATCACTACAGAGGTTTTAATTTCAAAACCTCTGTAGTGATAAAGGAGAAATAGCATGTCTAAGTTTATTGATCATGGTGAACGTATTATTGTTATTGCTGATGAAGTTTGTAACATCACTAAAAATCTTCCTGTTGGTGTATACTCAGTTGATACAAATTGTGATGGTGTCCTTTTTTTGAAAAAAGAAAATAAAGAAAATATACTTGGAAAATATTTCGATGATTTGTATGAACCAATTCATAAATATTATAATAGATTATATAAAACATTTTCTAAAGAAAAGTCAGTATTTGGAGCTATTTGTATTGGTGAAAAAGGTACTGGAAAAAGTTTATTTTGTAGATATGTATGCAATCAACTTTTGAATAAGAAATTTCCTGTTATTATAGTTAATCAGAAAATTGACTTATTTAAATTATCAGATTTTATTACTAAAATGAATAACAATGCTGTTTTTTATTTTGATGAATTTGAAAAAATATATGAGCGTAATGAAAACGATAATGAAGATAAACAAATCGGTTTACTTTCTTTATTAAGTAGTACATCTCTTAATAAAATGTTATTTTTATTCGCTATAAATGATGAATATAAGCTGAATGATTTCATGAAAGATCGTCCTGGTAGAATTTATTATAGATTTGAATTTAATTGCGTAGATAATGATACAATTATTGAATATTGTAAAAAGCATCTTAAACATGAAGAATATATTGAAAATATTATTAAAATAAGTAATAATAGATTTGGATTATCTTTTGATAATTTGAAAAGTATTGTCAATGAATCTAATAATTTCAATGAAAATCCTGAAGAGTCTGTGAAATATTTGAATATATCTCTTTGTAATGAATCATTTGCATTATATAAATTTGATGTTGAAATTTCTTTTAAGAAATTTGGTGTAATTGCTAAAACAATAGATGAATTTATGATCAGTAATCTTAATGATAGATCTAGTGTTGAATATAACATTCATTCACTTAACATATATGATATTCTTAATCACACTAAGAATACGAATAAAGTAAAAAATTTCAATAAGTTTGTTTTAGACAATGAAATTGATAAGGTGTATTTTGAGTATTATCCTAATTTTATTATAAATCGAGGAATTGATTTTATTGAATTTGAAAGCTCTGATAGAAATTTTGGAGATGTGACTGTCAAATTTACTAAACGTAATTAACAATCACATTAAAATATAATAAAAAAAACTAGATTAAGATTTTTAAAAATCTTAATCTAGTTTTTTTTAAAGGAGATGTAAATGATTAATATTGCTGGAATAGAATACAATTCAATTGTTGATGGACCTGGAGTACGTACAGCTATTTTTGTTCAAGGGTGTTCTCATAATTGTGAAGGATGTCATAATCCGGAAACTCATGATTTTTATGCTGGTAAAAATTTTTCTGTTGATGAATTATTTTCTTTAATTGAAAAATCATCAATATCAAAAAAGATTACATTGACTGGTGGTGATCCTATTTATCAATATATAGAGTTATTACCATTAGTTAAATTATTAAATAAAAATAATTATAATATTTTAGTATATACTGGTTTTAAAAAGAAAATATTAGAAGATTTGTTATCTAAAAAATCTTTTTTTGAATTTATGAATTTAATAGATACAATAATTACAGAACCATTTATAAAAGAATTACAAACATCAACTATAAAATTTAGAGGAAGTAGTAATCAACGAGTATATACATTTTCTAACAAATTTGTTGATATAACTAATGAATGGGATATGACAAATGAGTAAAATTGAAAATGTGGAATTGTTTAATGAATATATTGAATTTAGAAAATTAACTTTATTTATTTCAAATAGTTGTTGTGAATGTATTTCTAAACAAATTTTTTCAAAATTTAAGAATCTAAATAAAAATGTTTTTTATTTAGATCTTTTTAATATTGATGATAATTCTATATTTGATTTATTTTTGAATAATATTCAATTTATAGATATCGATTTAATAAATTTTTGGTTAAATCATATCTATCATCTTTCAATTAGTGTTGATACTAATAATTTTGATAAGAAAATACAAATATATTATTTTGATGAGAATATTGAAACACTTTTTAAAAATAAAAATTGGTTTTATTTATATACATATAAATCAGTAATAATTATAGTAAAAATAGTTCTATTTTGTTTTTTATTGAAAAAACAAAATATAGGGATTATTCAAAATCCAGAAATTTGTTTATATCCATCAATAGTTTCTAAATTAAGTGATTTATTTGCAGCAATATCGAATAATGATAGTTATTTAATTATTGAAACTCAAAATGAACATATTGTGTCAAATTTAAGATATAACATTTATAAGAAAAAATGTGATTTTGAAAATATAATAATTTATTACAAAAACAATGATTCTTGTAAATTTAATAAAATTTTTGTAAATAAAAATGGGAGGTTTTTAAATAAACAAGGAGAAATATGCTCATTTCCAAAAGGATTTTTTGATGTTGATGTTTACAAACTTTTAGAAATAGGATAAAGGAGAAAATTTTATGTGCGAAACGTTTTTCATTGATAAAACTGAAAGTGAACGAATTGCTATTGCTAATGAACTTAAAAATGAAATTGATAAAAAGGGTGGCTATGCTAGCTCTGATATTTTAGAAAATCACAAATATGATTCTATAGATTTTGCATTTGTTGATAAACATAATCCTTCTATTGTTTATAGTGTAGAAGCTATTATTCCTCAAATTGATTATGATGACTTTGTTTCTCATATTGCTATGGAACGTACTCGTGAAAAAATGAGTGAAGAAGATATTATTAAATTAGAACATGATGATTTTAATACTAAATTTTCTGATTTAACATTCACTAGTCTTGATAATAATACTTTTATGGATCATGCAATACTTCTTGAAAAAGAAATATGGAAAGATCCTAAAGTTTTTGATAAATTCACAAATACAATTAAAGAATATATTAAGTTTGATATTGAAGTTGAAGATGGAATCGGTATCTATTGTATGTTTAATTATAAATATATTGATGATAAAATAGTAAAAGAAATTATTGATAAAATTCAAAAATATATTGATGACAAAAAACTTTCATTTGATGTATCGAAAAAGATGAAATATCTAATGAGAAATATGATTGGTATGGAGATGTGATTCCTAAAGAAACTATTGTATTCGATGAAAAATGGAGAGAAATCAATAATATTGAAATGTTTAGAGAAGTTGATATTAATGAATATTAGTAGCATTCTGTAATGATATATGTAATTCTTTATTGTATAATTAGATTTTATTTATAGTTTTTAATAAGATAAACCAATTGGTGGTTTATCGAATCTAATCAACAATAAGGAGTTTCATATGTTTGAACAGAATTGTTACGATGGAAATAATGTAATTGAAAATCGCTATGATTCTATAAAAAGAATATTGGATAATAAAAATGATGGGTATGATTATTATACGCCATCTATTTTTGGAAAAACAAATGAAGCAGCTGTAACTGTTTATTTTATAGACGAATCTAGACATATTGTCTACAATTTGTTTATAGAATCAGCACAGTATTCGTTTTCTTCTGCAATAAGTGCAGAACTTGGATATATATTTGGAGATAAAACAAAAACAGATTCAGATTATTGGAATGATTTAGATTTCTTTAGGGAAAAAAATATACATGAAAATATTGAATTTGAGTATATGAGTGAAGAAGATAATACTATTGAAATAAATGCAATAGTTAAAGAAATGATAATCACTCGTGATTCAATTCAAAAAGTGGTTGATAAAATTCGTAAAATTGTTGATGAAAACAATATAGATTTTAGATCAGTTGATGATCTTTCGAAATATAATTGGATAGGTGAAAAAATAACTGAAAAGGATATTGTATTCGATGAAAATTGGATAGAAACTTTTCAGATTGATATGATTGGTGAATTATCAGAATTTGAATTTGAAAAATAGTCATTCTGATTTTACTATATAAAAAATGTATTGTGTCACGTTATGTGACACAATACATTTTTTATATATAATATTTTTTTTTATTGCAAAAAGAGTTATTTATATCTTAAGTAATAATGTGATATTGAAAATATATTAATCGCAATAATGAGGTATAAAATATGCTTACAAAAATAACTGCATCTATATTAAATACAAATACTGTAGATATAAATAATTTTGTTTTAAATGGTGTTTTAGTAAATAATATTACTATTGATGAAGTTAATGATGATATCAAAACATTAGTTACATCTAGAGCACTCAAAACAAATATAAAAATTTTGGAAAAAGCTATATCTGATATAGATCCAAACAATATTTTATATCAAGACAATACTGTAGTTTCATTACCAATAGCAAATACAGTATTTAGTAAATCTGATTGGGAAACAAGTAATTGGGATGTTGTTTATGGACAATATGCTACATATATATCACCTGAAAATAAAATAGATGCGTATAACTATATCAAAATGATAAATAATCCATTTACAAAAGTTGGGACATATTTTGTATCAGTTGAAATATCATCATTGGATTCTGGTCAATTATCTGTTTATAATGAAAAAAATTTATTAATTGAAAAAACTATAGTTCCTGGAATTTTTAATTTTTCTTTTTATGTAGAAAATCCAGCATCTGCAACATTAACATTTTCAGCAGAAAATGTTAAAACAAATGAAACTATAACATTGAAATCAATATCTGTTTTTTATGTAACAACACGTATCGAAAGATATTTAGAATATAAAGTTCCATCGATTACATCTGGTGGTAATGGTTATGCTTCAATAGAATATGTAAATAGAGCTATAGATGAATTAGAAAATGATATTCAAGAACAATTAGATAATATCCCAAATTTAAATGATCTTTCAAATGTAATGAATCATATTAAAGATAAAGATACAAATCCTCATGGTATAACATCTGCTATGATTGGTGCAGCACCTTTAATTCATACACATACTTTAGAATCTCTTAATGCAGCACCTTTAAATCATACTCATAATCCAACTGATATAGGTGCTGCTAATGCAACACATACCCATACACCAGAACAATGTAATGCAGCACCTTTAAATCATACGCATAATCCAGCTGATATAGGTGCTGCTAATATAGATCATACTCATACCGCAAATGAGATAGGAGCTGCAGAAAAAAATCATACTCATGAAGAATATGTGACAAATGAGATTGTTGATAATAAAATTAATGAAAGTATAGGATCATTAAATATTGAAACAGGTGTACAATATTTATTTAATAATTTAACAAAATTATCTAATCAATTTGTTACATTACCTATAAATTCATTTGGAAGAATGTTATTTCCTATATACGATACATATATGTCCACTACAGATGAGATATCATTGGATAGATCAACAATATTAGAATATAATTCCAATAATCCAAAATTTACAAATTATGATAAAAATTATACTAATTTAGGAGTTATAGAAACATCTTCACCTGTTTTTTTATATCAACAAATTTTGAATGAAGATTTTGATGAAACATCATATTTTTACAAAAGTATTTCTCCAGTATATATTTTTACAAATAATTTAAAACAAAATATTGATGAAACTAATAATATTACAGCTTTAAAATTCACAGAAAATGGTATTTTAATAAAATATAAATTTTTTACAAATAAAAAAATTTCTGGAATTAAATTTGTTAATATTATTAATGATTATCCTGATGTTCCAAAAATAACAAAAGCGACATTTCGTATAGATGATACATATTCTTCAGATATAAATATAGAATTTGTCGATAATGAAGATTTTATTTTTAAAATTGAAGATGGTGTAATAAATGGAAAAATTTGTACTATACATATAACAAATATAGATAATGAACAAACAAATTTATTTATACCAATAAAAATAAAAATTTTATTTGAAAATGGTGATGGAATATGTAATTTTGAAAATGATAATTCACTTTATAGTTATCCCACAGATTTAGGTTTTAGTAAAATATTATCAATTCCTTTTATATCTTTTAATATATCGATGTTCAATGATCTTTTTAAACATTTTCATTCAATTTGGTTTTCAACATTTAAAAATGAAATGGAACAATTTAATACATACATAAGTCCAACACCAGTTGAATGTGGATATAATAGAAAAGGTATTCCTATTAGTGAATTATGTTCAAACAGTGTATTTGATAATATTAATACAACTTTTACTGATTCTGATAACAAATTTAAAAATGGTTTTTATTCAAATAAAAATAAATTAAATTCTGGTTTTATTAAAGCTATATTAACAGATGTTTTTTCTAAAGAAAATGAATTAGTTGAAACTATAACTGAACAACAAATATATGAATATATACATTCAAAAATTATAGAACAAAAAAACATTACTATAGCAAGTTCTAATTCTATTACAATAACACATACAAATTTACCAAATAATATTTCAATAAATGGCTATTATTTATTGTTTGATCCAATGAAATATGATCCTTTTGATACAATAACTTTTTCTATTATATTAAAAAGAACTACTATAAATTATGATGGTTATGAAACTGAAAATCCTGAAATTCCACAAATTGATGAGTATGGCAATACAATTATTGATGGTGTTATTGATCCAGATACAAAAATTTTGACATATTCTTTTAACTATATCAATAAAACAATTTCAATATTATCGAAAGATACATTTAAGTTTATAGATGAATCTATTTCTGATACAACTAATATAGTTACAGATGTGAAAGAAATAAAATATACATTAACAACTAATAAAGAATTTGTATCATTTTTAGATGTAGGAGTTAATTTAACAAATGATTTTTATAATATTAAAGATAATACTATTGAATCTGATAAAAATACATCAAATAAAATTTCTAAAGTATATCTAGGTGGTTATACTCAAAATGCTGGAGTATTCCCATCTGGGAATAATAATTCGATGGATTATTATTTCGATAATATAAATACGACTACTATAGATGATAATTCTGATTATATTAGAAAAATTATAAACAATCCTTATTTTACAGAATATTTACATATAACTCCAATTTTTGATAATATAATAGTAAATATGACACAAAAAGTTATAAATAATAATAATTATTCTATTTTAGAATCTAGTCCATTATTAATAATTGGAAATATAACATCAGCAACAATAGAAGTTTATGTAAAACAAAATGTTTGTGGTATACATATTGCAAGAGAATGGTAACTATTTATTAATAAAAAAATATTTATAAAGTTATTAATATGTTGAAAGAGTATAAGTATTAGTTATAGACTAATATTTAAATGCATGTTACATACTTTTAGGGAGAAAGTACATGTCTATTGAAATGAATTCTCAAATGGCTCAGGATCTTTCTACAAAAATTATGAATAATACTTTTTCAGATGAAAAAGAATCAGAAACCAAAAATCGTGATTCCAGGACTTCAGCTTTTTCAGGAAATGAAAATATGAATGATATTTATTCTAATGGAAAGTATATTTCTGAATCATTCGTAGATGATAAAGATGAACTTTTCGAATATGCTAAAAATTGTCCATGGAAAATAGCGAGACAACTTTTTGATGATGAAGTTGCTCGTTATGTTACATTGATTCAAGCTTCTCTTGCGTCTAATGATTGGAGTTCTCTCAAACAGATTCAAGTTACTGTAACAAGAAACAGTAATAATGGTAAATATTGTTGTTGGGAATGTGGCGGTGCTCGTTCGCTTGCTGGTCATTCTGTAATTATTGGTGCGCCTGATGGTAAACGTCATTTGGCTTTAACTGCTTTTCGTAGATTTAAAGTATCTAATGGAAAGCATGCTGTAATTCAAGTATGGCCTTCTTGTGTTGTTACTATTGCATCACAATCTCGTGGTATGGGTGCTGTACTTTTATATCGTATTTCTGATATCAAACCTATGACATCTGTTTATGAAAATCAATATGTTAATAGGTTTGTTGCTGTTCTTGAACTTAACAAAGTTATAAATATTTCTACTAGAGAAGTACAAGTATTTTCTACTGATCTTGATAATATTACAACTGAATCTGATATTATCAATGCTGCTATTAAGAAAGCCACAATTTATAATTGTCAACATGCTATTTATGTACGTCCATTTTTCTTAATAAAATCTGATGATGCTAATAAACAATGGAATATGGATACTGTTCCAGTTGTTGATGAATATGTTGATGAAACTAGTGTAACTAATTTCTTTACTGATGTACTTGCTAGACTTTCTGAACTTGTTCGTAAAATGGATACAGGTGTATTTCCATATGTTGGTGTTCAGGTTTTGACGAATACTGATGATTTTTCAGATGATGAAAAAGAAAATTGTCAAACTGTTAAACTTAAAGTTGCTATTTTTGCGAATGATAATTGCGAAGGTTATAATGTAGTTATTAATAGTGATATTTTCTATAAGTTTAGAGATTTCTTTATTTCTAAAAATTTTGAAGCTTATAAGAATCTTCAGTTTGTTGAAAATGATTGGAAAAAGACAGCTATTTTTAAGTATGCTAGTAATTAATGAAAATTGATATTATATAGAAAAGAGATATCCTCTTTATAAAGAGGATATCTCTTTTCTATATTTTTTTTGTTTATATTTTTGTTATGATATAAAGAAATTTATTTTGGAGTTATATATGGAAAGAAAAGAAAATAATTTACCAACATCTATTTCTAGTTCTTTTGTTAACACACCATTATTAAGTGCAGATGAAACAAATGTTAAAACAATTACATTAGATGGTAGACCAATTATAAATGTAACTTATGATCATACTGATAAAAATCCTGATTATATAGTTTCAGCACAAGCATTAAATGGATTAAGAAATGAAGTATTAAATAATATATCTGATTTAGAAAACATTGTAAATAATTTTAGTATAACTCCAGTAATATCTGAATCTATTATATCACCATATTTCACATCAAATTCAGAATGGATTAATTTCAATTTTGAGTTTTCTAATGGTCAAGCAATTTATAGAAATAATGTATCATATATTACTGAAGAACAAGCCACGTTAACATTAAAAAATGATGTATTTAATTTTTCTGGAAATTATTTTATTCAAGTTGAAATCGATAGATTAGATTCTGGTACAATATACATAAAAAATAATAATTCAGATATTTTAAAAGAAATTACAGTTAAAGGTGTATATCAATTTGATATAAATATCGAAAATACTTCAGCATATACATTAAAATTGACTGTAAATAATGTAGAGCCTAATGATATTGTAACAATAAACAGAATTTATATTTATCATGTAGAACAAAGAGCAACTCAATATTTTAATTATATTGGATCTATATTTTCGATAGGAGATTCATCTGGTATAGCTAGTGAATTATGGGTTAATCAGCAAATTGAAAAAGAAATAACTAAATTAAATTCAGAATTTGATGAAAAATTAACACTAATTGATACAATTATTGATTTGCACTTAAGAAATACAAATCCACATGGTATAACTCCATCTATGATAGGTGCATCACCAAAAGAACATGGTCATACACCAGAACAATGTAATGCAGCACCTTTAAATCATACACATAATCCAATTGATATAGGTGCTGCTAATATAGTGCATATTCATACACCTGATCAATGTGGTGCAGCTTCTATAGATCATACACATACACCAGAACAATGTAATGCAGCACCTCTAAATCATACACATCAATTTTCATCTATTTTAGGAATAAGTGAAATTCAAAATCATTTAAATGATAAAAATAATCCTCACGATATTACTAAAGATCAGATTGGATTAGATTTATTGCAAAATTATAGTATTGCAACAATTGATGATTGTATTGATAGAAAAAATGATGTTTATTTAACACCCAATACAATGGGTGAATATTTGGATATGATTTTTAATGAAGATCCATCATTATTACATATTCAATATGCACCAAAACAAATTTTAAATACTATAGTAACATTAGCTAAAGATGAATCATATATAGTAACATTACGAGAAAATACTATATACAAAATTTATATTTCAGTTTATAATTATGCAAATGCAAAAAATCTTTCTATGTATTATTCAACAATACCAAATGAAGCTGCAAATTTTAGTTATTATAATACATGGATGATTGGTAAAGGTGGTCAATCTGGAAATCAAATGTTTTGGAATACAGAAGCTACTAATAGTTTTTATTTTTTACCAAAAGATGTTGGTAATAATATTTTAATAGGATCTTTAGATATTGAAACAATAACTGGAACGATAAATGGTAATTTTCAAACATTTGTTGGTGAATATACTAAACAAAATGGGACTAATCTTATCACAAATACTGGATATCCATTAAGATTTAATGGCTCTTTAAATATAAAAGAAATATTACATGATTCCACAGGAAGATTAAATATTGTATTTAATTATGATAGTGATAGATTGCAAACAGTAGTAAATACAGATTTGGAATTTTCTATATGTGTGTTTGAATTTGTAGCTCAAGATAATCCTTTATCTGATAAAGTTGATGATGCTCCATTATTATCAAGAACAAAATATTTAGGAAATACTCCTCCAAATGGATGGAATATTGAAGATGGTAGTGTATTAGAAAAAAATTTATATACACAATTAGAAGGTGTTATTAAAGCAAATAATGTTAATATAACACAAGAAGAATATACAAATCAAATAGAAACTTCTGGAAAATGTCCATATTTTGTAATAACTGATTCTGAAATAAAATTACCAACTATGCCATCCAATGATATTGGAAGTATAAATATCATAAAAACTCATATGAAAATAATAGATGAAAATATTTAAGGAGATTTTATATGAAAAAAATATTTGGAATAGTCAATACACCCGATTTTGTTATTTGTGAATCATATTTACGTCCAAAAGATTCAGTAGAAATGAATGAAATAAATCCAGATACATCATTGTTTATAGCATCTATTGATGGCACTTGGATTTTAAAAAATGATTATAAAGAATTAAGAAAACAAACAATTTTAAAAGAATGGCCTATTGAAAAACAATTAGAAGCGATAACTGAATCATTTGAAAATCCACCAAGATTAGAAAAATTAGAATTATTAAAAAATTTTTTAAAAGAAGTAAGAAAACAATATCCTAAATAAAAAATTTAAATATATTTATGTATAATGTACCATACATTATGTATGGTACATTATACAATTTTTTAAAAAAGGATTTTGAATATGGATTTTTTAAATAATGAAAAGAAAATAATAAAAAATGCTTATTATTTAAAAACATTTGTTGATAGTTACAAACATGAAAATATGGATTTTAAACATGAACTTACATATATGTATATTGTAATAAAAAATATTATAAAATTATGTAAAAATGAGTTATGTTTAGAAGGTTCAACATTTAATGAAATACATCAATCTTTTTTAAATATACATGCATATAACAAGTGTAATAAAATAAAAAGTAAATTTGATGATCGACATATTTTTCAAAAATGTGATAAAGCATTATATCGTATTGAAAATATAG
>ENA-OWPN01001946-OWPN01001946.1-human-gut-metagenome-genome-assembly--contig:-NODE-1946-length-15053-cov-3.735631_pt1 | contig 15053 bp, 16 predicted proteins | sample MGYA00248266_ERZ651850 | MGnify/ENA primary metagenome ERZ651850 (study PRJEB26924, sample SAMEA4378296) | human gut metagenome | biome: human gut; feature: human-associated habitat; material: faeces... | reverse complement strand
GGTTGGCTCGGTTTTGTTGTGTTTTATGATTATGCCCTTGTATAAAAACCTAAGCCGTTATCAATACAAATCACAAATATGGTTATCACATTGGTAATACAACCAACTTACTTATCTGTGATAAAAGGATATGCACTTCAGCAGGCATATCCTCTTTGTATTAAAATACTTGAATTGTATACGAGGTTGTAAAGGTTTTTCCTGCAGATAACAGCATGGTTCCTTCACGATGATAGAAATCTTCCTCTACCTTTGAAAAATCCGCATGTCCGTACCATGGCTCCAGGCAAATAAACGGTGCGTCTTTTTTAGCTGTCCAGATGGCCAGATAAGGATAACCCGTAATAGAAATACGGACACCGTGCTTTTTCGGGCCGGATAATGTCAGATAGGGACTTTTCATTCCCTGATAAATGAGCGTCGCATATTTCTCAATTTCCTCATAGCTGCAGTGAATCGTCTGAAGCTCTGCATCGACCAGCTCATAAGGCTTCTTCTTTTCAGGATCAAATACCATCTGCTTTAACTGTTCCGGATTCGTAAAGCTCATTGTATAATCTTCAAATGCTTCTCCCTCACAGAGAGGACAGTTAAAGCCGGGATGCAAACCGAAGGTAAACGGCATTTCCTGTTCTCCGGTATTCGTGATACGATAGGTAATTGTCAGTGTATCCTCCTGCAGCGTATAGCCTACCTCATAATGAAAATCAAAAGGATACTGTGCCTTTGTTTCCTCACTGCTGTCATAAGCCATCACCACCTCACTGCCATCATCCTTTATGCATTCCAGTGTTGCATACCGTGTCAATCCGTGATTTTTCATGGAATATGTTTTGCCATTGATTTCATAGGTTCCATCCAGTGTATTTCCTACTAATGGAAACAGACCGGGATTTTTCCCTGTCCAGTAATCCGGATGTCCCTGCCACATATACTGAATCCCTGTCTGCAGATCGGTGAAGCTTTCTATTTCTCCACCCTTTGTTGTAAAGGTTACCTCATAACGATCATTTTTCAGTTTCATATCATATCTCTCCTCACACATTGTTTGGTACTATTATAGCACGAAACAAAGCGGATTCATCAGAAATAGAAAAGGATTGTGCCGGATACATCCAAATGCCCATACAATCAGTATATGGAAAGCACAGCATCATCAATATCTATAGATGCTAATCTTCATATAATGGATATTGTTACTGTCGTAATTGTAAGTCGAAGGCTCCTTTCGTATATCATCTGCGCTTTCGATTTATTACGATGAGCAGTGACGCCAGCATCACTCCCAGCTTCTTCATGGCGTATCCTCCTTAGGCTGATGCTCCTTGTCTTCCTTTCCATACTTCACAGTATACGTCATCACTCCCTTGTACTCCCCTCTGTCTTTATACTTCGCAAGTTCTGTGATCAGCACTGTCTTCAAGGTGAATGCGGCTGTTTCCTTATGCACATAGTTCAATGATGCAAGCACGTTCTTATCTTCCGTCAGCTTCATCGTAGACACTGACAGTAAAGGTATCCTTGTGATAAGATCCCTCATTGTGTAATGTGATCGTAGGTAGTGTATAAGCCATGAAGAAGCTGAGAGTGATGCTGGCAGTGTATATGGCGATGTCACTGTTCAATGTAACGGCATATGCGACAGAGGCAAGTGGAGAAGCATAAAACATGGAGGAAACGGTAATGAAAAAGAATAAGGCAGTATGTACAGCAGTGGCATTCGCATTGGCAGCACCAATGTTCTGTGACAGGTATGCCACAGCATTTCTTGTACTGTAAAATTTTGGTAGAGGCCAGCTGTTTTTCTATGGAAGGTCAGCTTTTTCATAAACGTAAGCCAGTTTTATGGTGCGCAATGTATGAACACATTACAGGGCGTATTACCATATAAATTTGAGCTTGAAATTGTAATCCCATTGGTTAATAATGCCAAGAATGATGAATGTGAGATATACGTATGTTCTGTTATACTATAGCTGTAAGGATGGTATGAGTAGCAGGAGGGTATTGCCTGGTACGTTCATATGAGGATTGGAGATACGTATGGAAACGAATGGAGAGCTGATTATCGCTGTATTAAATTACATTGAGGAACACCTGCAGGATCATGTGACATTACAGGATGTCGCAGCCTATAGCGGATATTCCCCATATCATATACATAAACTGTTTACCGGAATGTGTGATATGCCGCTGCATGCCTATGTGCGGCGCAGACAAATATCCAGAGGGGCTTTGCTGCTGGTGAACAGTAAGCAGGATATTGCAGAGATTGCATATGCATGCGGATACCTGTCACAGCGCTCCTTTCATAAGGCATTTGTACAGCTCTATCGGACAAGTCCGGCAGCCTTTCGCAAAAAAGGAATCGCCTATGAGCTGCAAAAGCCGCTGGAGCTTAAACTGAAACCGTTTGTGAATCAAAGAGAAATGAAAATTGAGGTGCAGCAATGGGAGGAGCTATTACTTGAGGGTTACAGTGCAAATACTAAGCACGGGTTTCATGTCATTGAAAGGTGTCATCGTCAATGCAACCGTGTTATGAAGAAGTATGGCCTGTGTGATGATGCTTGTGTCGTGTATGGTGTGAATGATTATACTGACTTTGATACAGAAGCGAATCAGCCAGCGTTTCAATACTTTGCAGGCTTTGCGGTTTCACAGGTGCATAATAAAAAGCAGACACATATGATTTTGCCAAAAGGAAGCTATCTGGTATTTACGTTTTATGCGGATCCGAAGGCTTCCATGGAACCATATGCACACGATATCTATCATAACTGGCTGCCGCAGAGTGCATACAGACTGCGCCAGGATTGCTGTATGGATATTGTGAAGTATCATGCAGAAAATGATCAGGGGATCGCAGAGATTGCATATTGCATTCCTCTTTTAAAATCATAAATACGTGTATTTTGATAAAGAAATCGTCTTTACGTAAGGAGCTTGAAAAATAAGAGCCTCCATATCTGTTACATATAGTAATGATTTGGAGGTTTCTTTTTTTGCCGCATTCAAGAGAGCAGGCGAATGATAAGGGTGTGTACTTTTCTCTTTCTTTAAGATGGTGGGATCGCAGGATAACAAAGCGTTATGCAGACATAAATATTTATAATTTCATTTATTGGAAAAGGTGTCGTATACTGACATGGCTGACTCGCAAAGTAAAGCTGGACAGTAAATAATCTATGAAAAGGAGAATTGTATGATATTTATAAAAGAAAAGGGAAAAGGACTGCTGTTATGCTTTGGGATTGGAATTGCAGGATTGCTGCTGGGGCAGTGGTTTCCTATTATCGGAGGGCCGGTGTTTGCTATTCTCATTGGGATGCTTTTGGCATTGCGCATAAAGGAACAACAAAGTCTGCAGGCAGGCATCGCCTTCACCTCAAAAAAGATATTGCAATATGCAGTGATTTTACTGGGATTCGGTTTGAATTTATCTGTGATAGCGGAAACCGGAAAGCAGTCGCTTCCGATCATTCTGGCAACGATTACGACATCCCTTGTGATTGCCTATGTATTAAAACGTGGTCTTCACATACCGACGAATATTTCCACTCTGGTCGGTGTCGGCTCCTCGATTTGCGGAGGCTCGGCTATCGCTGCGACTGCACCAGTCATTGAGGCGGATGATGAGGAGGTGGCACAGGCAATCTCTGTTATCTTTCTGTTTAATATCCTGGCCGCTGTCCTGTTTCCATGGCTGGGAACCATCCTGCACTTTCATGGAAGTGAGGGCTTTGGGGTATTTGCCGGTACGGCTGTAAATGATACGTCCTCTGTTACAGCGACTGCATCCACCTGGGACAGTATGTATCAAACAGGCTCTGCCACACTGGATAAGGCAGTTACCGTTAAGCTGACGCGAACCCTTGCCATCATTCCCATCACGCTGTTTCTGGCATTTCAGAGAATGCGGAAAGAGGAACAGGAGGAAAAGCTGGAAGGGAAAAAGCTGGAATGGAGAAAAATATTTCCGGTATTTATTTTATACTTTTTACTGGCATCCATCATTACAAGTGTTTCTACGAATGTATTTCATATATCAGCCGAGGTCTTTCTACCGTTTAAGGAGCTGAGTAAGTTCTTTATTATTATGGCAATGGGGGCCATCGGACTGCATACGGATATCGTAAAGCTTGTAAAAAATGGAGGAAAGCCGATATTTATGGGATTTTGCTGCTGGCTTGGAATTACTGCGGTATCGCTGCTCATGCAAAAGCTGCTTGGAATCTGGTAGACAGAAAAGAAAGTGAAGTCTATCGCCTGCTATTTTGAAAGCAGAAGGTGCCTGGACAGAGTGATTTCTAATTACAATCTGCACGATCAGGCTTGTAAAAAACAATTTAAGTTCTTGCGGATAATTGCAGGGAAATATGATATGATAGAAACAGATATATGAGGAGGCTATTGTATGAATTTGAAAATTGAAAACTGGAAGCTTCTGATTCTTTCCATTTTTTATCTGATATTTTCTATCCTTTCCTATACGATTGAAAAGGAAAAATTTCTGAATTTCTTCCAGATAGCAGGTATTGCTATCATACTGGCAGGATTGTTTCAGATTTTGGTGTATTTCTTTAAAAAGGAATATATGAAGCCAAATGAATTCAGCTTTTCCTTTGGTGTTTTATATTGTATCGCAGGACTGATCGTTGCCACGAAGCCGTATCTGATTGTGGATAATTATCCTATCGTTATCTCCGGATTGGTTGTGCTGGATGCGACACTGCGTCTGCAATATTCCATGAATCTGTTTCGTTTACAGGATGCACAGTGGAAAATTCACCTGGGACTTGCTATTGTACCGCTTGTTATGGGAATGGTTCTTATTCTTGTTTCTTTTGAAGAAAAGACATTGCATAATCTGTTCAGCTTCCTGCTGATTCTGGATGCGATTGCCAATTTTTATACGATTCTGTATTATCGCGGTGTTGCCAGACGCTATGGAAGACATAGTGAACAGATTCTTGATTTATCTAGTCAAGAAGCAGCGGTACATGAGGTGATCGACGGAAAAGACAATATGGTAGACTAAAGAGCGGTGGAAGCATCGCTTTTTTATACAGTGTGGGTAAGCTCTGCGGTGATTGGATACAAGGATGGTACGCTTTAGTATAGGCTGTGTAATACATATCATATGGAGTCATAGATACAAGCAATACGACAAAGCAAAGCAGAAAATGACAGGCAGTACAGCCGTAAAAACAGTATACTGTGTACAGGAGGTGGAAGCTATGGATTGGATGACATGCCTGCAGCAGGCAATCACGTATATGGAGCAGCATCTGCTTGACGAGCTTCATCCGGAGAATATCGCTGAGGCAGTACATGTGTCTCCATTTTACCTGCAGCGTGGATTTCAGATTTTGACAGGCTGTAGTCTCATGGAATATGTACGGAATCGCAGGCTGTATTTAGCCGCAATGGAGGCTGTTGACAGCAATATAAAAATAATTGATCTGGCATATAAGTACGGCTATCAGACGCCGGAAAGCTTCACAAAAGCTTTTTACCGCTTTCATGGATATACACCGAATCAAATGCGTGAACATGCTGAACGTGTCGCTCCATTTCTGCCTATGCATATCAGAATTACCATACAAGGAGGATATAATATGGATTACATGGTAGAACGTTTAAAAAGCTTTCAGGTGATTGGTGTAAAAAGGCAATTCCAATATGATCGGGGATATCAGGATATTCCAATGTTCTGGAAGGAGCTTATGGAGCAGCACTGTAAAAACGGACATACGCTGTCGGTTATCAAGAACTTTGGTCAATACGGAATCTGTATGGAAAACGAGCAGAAGAAGGACAGCTTCACGTATATGATAGCGGGCAGTTATTTTGGAGGTGACATCCCGGACGGTATGGAGGTTGTGACGATTCCTGAGCTTACCTGGGCTAAATTTACAAGCATCGGCCCATTACCGGTTTCTTTACAGACTGTTAATACAAAAATTTTCTCAGAGTGGCTGCCGGGAAATCAGGAATATGAAATCGCGGAGAATATGAATTTAGAATGCTATACGCTGCACAAGGATACCACTGCAGCTGATTACAGAAGTGAGGTATGGATTCCTGTGAAAAAGAAAGCAGGAGCTAAGCTCTGAAATATCGTTGACCTGGTAAAACAGGTCTTTTTCTTTCAACAATAGCGTACGGATTCTGCCTTGTATAGGCGATAGCGGATGCGATGGAGTGTGTATCCAGGCATCTGTCCCCTGTAATGGATTAAATATGATTGGCAGGCAGTGAAGTGACCATCTTCTGGTTACCATGCCAAAGCAAACGCACTACTAAAAGCTGACTGCATGAAAATATATAGGCTATGCTTATCTGAAAAATCCATCTTACTGTAGTAGCTTTTATTTTTTATATCAGGTGTATTATGTGTAAGCTGCTAATACTAAAGAGCATATACCGCTCTGTTTGTGGCTCTTGCTCATTCAAATGAAAAAAAGAGACTTTCGCATCCATTGCTATATGCAATAGATTTTGAAATCTCTTCCTTCGATAAAGTGCACTGTTAGTGAAACATATTCTTATCCATAGCTTCGTAAGTATACTGTTAGTGAAACATATCCTTTTTCTTGAAAATCAGCGTTGCGACTACACAGGCAACAATGGCAATCAGTGTCGGTACCCACCATACAGGGCCGGGTAATCCGGTAACATTCATGCCATAGAAGCTGAAAATAATATTCGGTATTGCCATAACGATTGTGATCACGGTCAGAATCTTCATGACGATATTCAGATTATTGGAAATTACGGAAGCGAATGCATCCATAGTTCCGGATAAGATATTGGAATAAATATTACACATCTCAATCGCCTGGTGAATTTCAATCAGCACATCCTCCAGAATATCCTGATCCTCCTCATACAGCTTAATCAGTTTACCGCGCATGATTTTGTTTAAGGTAACCTCATCGGTTTTCAAAGAGGTGCTGAAATACACCAGAGATTTCTCCAGACCCAGCATTTGAATCAGCTCTTTGTTTTTCATCGACTGATGAAGACGCTGTTCTGTACGTGATGAAATACGGTCAATCTGGCGCAGATAAATCAGGAAGCGCTGTGAAATGCGCAGCAGTAGCAATAATAGAAAACGGGTCTTCATATCTGTATTCATACCCTTGATTCTACCGTTTGCCATATCCTCAATACTGAGATTCTCATACAGGGAAATGGTAATGACATAGCCCTTCATGATAACCACACCAAGAGGCAGCGTTGTATACAGCAGTGTGTTTTCATCCAGGTTATCATCTTCTTCAGCACTTGGATAATCGACAATGACCAGTGTCTGATTTTCATCATCATCGTAATCGATATGAGAGCTTTCTTCCTCATCCAGAGAAGATTTAATAAATTCTGGCAGAACACCGATTTTGTTTGTCAGAAAATCGATATCCTCCTGTGTAGGGGCAACGGCGCTGATCCAGCAGCCTGCCTCCGGCTGTTCCAGTTTTTTTGTGACAGTTCCATATGTCTTGTAAAATTCCAACATAAAAAGACCTCCTTCTTACAGGAGGGATGAATATACGCCTCCTGTATTATACTTTATACTACTTCGACATGGACTTTCGGGCTCAGGAGACATACAAACACCTTCTTTCTCAACTTAGCTATTATACCATAAAAATGGTATCGTGAAAGAGCCAGGATAAAGGAAAAAACAGAAATTTTACAGATTTATGATACAATAGAGGTAATTGAGGAGATGGATATGTTATGAAGGTACGTTTTTATGACTCTGTAGCTGACGAAAAGCTGAAATTTGCAGTCATAGCTGTCTGGAGTCTGGAAGGCTGGCTGTTTGTCAGACATCGTATGCGTGATACGTGGGAGCTGCCTGGCGGTCATCGAGATGAAGGGGAGAGCATTGATGCGTGTGCCAAAAGAGAGCTGTATGAGGAAACAAAAATTAGAAAGGAAGATCTAAAGCGTATTTGTGTATATTCTGTTGAGGGCAGAACAAGAGTGAATGAGACAGGGGAGGAGTGCTATGGCATGCTGTATATGACATGTGCAGCAGCCGCAGCAAAAATACCGGAAAGTGAAATCGCAGAGGTGAAATGCTATCGGACATTCCCTATTGCATGGACGTACCCGAATATTCAGCCGCAGCTTTTACGAAGGGCTGTACAAAGCAGCTTACGCTATGAGACAGGCTATGGCTGTGATGCGAACAGTACGCGTTTTATCTTGCAGCAGCTTCCGGAATGGTTTGGATTGCCGGATGCATTGGAAGAATATGTGCAGGATAGCATGCATATGGATAGCATCTGTTGCTTTCTGGGAAATCAAATGGTCGGCTTTCTATCTCTGAAGCAGACAAGCCCACAGGCATTGGAGGTTTATGTTATGGGGCTTTTGCCGCAGCTGCATCATATGGGAATCGGTACCGTGCTGATGAAAATGGCAGAACAGCTTGCTATACAAAGGGCATTCTCTTATCTCCATGTTAAAACGCTGTCACCGGATGCTAAGGATTCCTCTTATTTGAAAACCTATGCATTTTATGAAAAGGCAGGCTTTTGCCCGCTGGAGGTTCTGCCGTTGTGGGATGCGTGGAATCCATGCCAGCTTATGGTAAAGTATATAGGAAAACCAGCATAGTGGTTCCTTGCCTGTAAGCTTTAAGCATAGAAATTTTCAGAAGGCAATTCAGATATGAAAGGCAGGAGTGCTAAAAGCATGAAGTCAGTTGTGGAGTGATACTCTTATTTACAGAGAAGCTATGAAGGAAACACATATGTGGGCTTGTTCCATATATGGAAGAACGTTCAAATGAACAAATCAGGGACATTATTGCGGAACAGCACCTGAAACAGTGTTAGAATACATAGCCTCGCAGCCATTGGAAACTCATCTTCGTTTAAAAGAAATGATGATAATCCTGCAAAAGAGTGTTCCATCAATACATGTACGCATTTTATGGAGTATGCCGCAGTATGATAAAGATGGAAACTCTACATCCTTTTCTATAAATAAAAAACACATGGATTCATATGCAGGGGTTAAAGCAATCAGAGTATTTGCATTTGCGTTATGTGGATTTACCATAAAAAAACATGCAAACTATTTTTATATAGAGAAGTATCGCTAAAAAACGGATTATAAGTTTTCTTACATAGTGTTTAAGCTGCTTTGCAGCTTACAGCTTATCTGAATACTGCAGGAGGAAGTTATGAATTATGAAATCAGGGCAATAACAATAGGAGAGGAGCATATACTTGAAGCTTTTTTGTATGAGGCTGTTTTTGTACCGGCAGGAATATCTGCACCACCAAAATCAATAATCAAGCAGCCGGAATTGCAGATATACATATCCGGCTTCGGGAAGAAAAAGGATGACATAGGATTGGTGGCTGAGGTTGAAAAAAAGGCAGTCGGAGCGGTTTGGGTACGTATAATGGATGATTATGGACATATCGACAACGAGACTCCTTCCCTTGCGATTGCCCTGTATAAAGATTATCGGGGGTTGGGAATAGGTACGGCTTTAATGAAAGAAATGCTCTGTAATCTTAAAGCTCGTGGGTATAAGCAGACATCACTCTCCGTACAAAAGGTAAATTATGCTGTACGTATGTATAAACAAGTCGGGTTTGAGATTATTGATGAAAATGAGGAAGAATATATCATGCTCTACCGGTTTTGAAAAAAGTACTGTATAAATTCAGAGAAGAACCGGCGTTTCATGAGCTGTTTAAGAGGTAGTTAAATATAAAAAAACAAAGGAGGAAAATAAAATGTGTACAAGTATTGTTTCGAATGGAAAGAAAACAATTATCGGCTGGAATCTTGATCTTCTGGATATGGAATATCAGGTTGTAGCAGAAGATGATAAGGTTTATATAGCGATTATGGATGAAAAAAGAAGGCTGGCTGCCGCTTTTTGGCGCAAATGCCAGAGGAGATTTTGTGGCGATGCCGACATGCTGGCCGTTTGATGAAAGAAGCAATCCGGTGAATACAAATGGTAATAATATCCTTATGCTGGATATGGATTTACTCCTTTGCAAAAAAACATTGGATGAAATCAAAGAGATCGCTGAGAAGGAGCCTGTCTGCAGTGTTCCGGGTGTCACATTTCAGGCACAGCTATCAGACAAAGCAGGAAATGTTTTACAAATCGTTCCCGGACAAGGGATACGCTATCTGACAAAGCCGGAATTTTCGGTTTTAACAAATTTCTCACCCTTTAAAGGAAGTACAGAGCAGCACCCATGGATGGGATGGGACAGGTATCTTACGGCTGTAGAAATGCTGGAAAACAGGCATGTGGATTTTAATGTTTCAGACTGCTTTGAAATATTGAAAAAGACCTCACAGACCATATGTCCTACGGTGGTATCCATGGTGTTCGATGTTGCGGAAAACACAGTGTACTGGTGTGAGCACAGGGATTGGAATACGATAGAGAAAAGAAAAATGATACATAAGGCTTTGTAGGAAACAGTAAAAGCAGTTATAAGTGAGCAGGAAGAAGTGAAACAGAGAAGCAGGAGGTGGAGAATGCAATGGTAAAAGAAATGCAACCGGAAGACACAACAAGAGCAATGGCTTATGAGCTTTGGCTGAATGCACCAAATCCAATGGTAACCTTTTTTAAGACCTTGGATGTGACAAATCTGATAAAAATCAGTAGAAAAAAAGACAGGAAGCTTCATATGCTGCTGGATTATTGTATCGGAAAGGCTGCTGTGAGTATCAAAGAATTTTATATACTTCCTGTTGGTGATAAGCTGATGCAATATGATACGCTTGCGGTTAATACGATTGTAAAAAATAAACAGGGGGAGGTCAGCTCCTGTGATCTGTTATATATGGAGGATTTGGAGGCATTTCATAAGCAGTATGAAGCGTATACCACGCAGGTCGCAGAACGCTGTCAGGATAGAGATTTGTCTAATGAGTGCATGGTCATTGGAACATCCGCTATCATAGATACGGAAATTGACGGTGCCGTGGGGATGAACAGTGGTATTTTTAATAACCCGTTTCTCATTTGGGGAAAATATAAAAAGAAATGGTTTCGATATTATATAACACTTTCCTTTCAATTTCATCATACCCAGATGGATGGCGCCCATGCGGGCAGATTTTTGGCTAATTTACAAAAGGAAATACACGCGTTAAAATAAACAGCTTCGGTATACGATTTGAAAAAACAGCATGATGGAGAAAACGATATGAAAAAAATTGTACTGCAACTTCTGATATTGATCAGTATCACTGCTTTGACTGCGTGTAGGGATTATCACACGGATTCCTCGGAAGCAGAAGCAGCATCCATAACGATAAAGCTGGAATTAAATAAGGCTTATGATGATACAGATCCCTTTGTTAACGAAAAGCTATTTATCGTGACAGAAGATCTGGATGCCTTGCTGGCGGAAGGGACGATTACACTGGATGGGGAACATGTGAAGGTTGAAGTGAAAAACAATAAAACAAAGGACGTTTTATGGAACAGGGAATATAAGGGAAAGGTTATGGCAGAAGATTTCTCTCTTTCACTGAAAAATCTGAAAGCAGGAGATGAGTATGTTGTATGTATGACAGGAACAAGGATTGAGCGTGCATTGCTGGAGCTGAGCTTTGACAGTATCCTGGTGCAGGAAAGAGAACGGCCTGCCTGATTGCACAGGAAACATAATGCCATTCATAAGGTATGTCTATGGTTCTCATCTATAATGTTTTCTATAGCAGGTTTTCTGATAAAGACGTTCCTTACAATATTTCCTATGATATACAAACAAAAAGAGACTGCGTAAAATCCGGCTCTTTCTCGACTCTGAGTATATGGGAATCGTGAAATACAAAAGAAGCAATGGTTATCTCCTTTTGTATCTCATATCCTCTCTTATACCTTAAAGTGAGTAGAACCCAAAATCCGCTGTCTCCTTTTTCATAGCCAAAATCGCAGGCAACTAAAAAGGCTAATAATAAATGGAAGCCTTGACCTCCTGTGCCTTTTCATGCCCTTCCAGCTTTTCGATGATAGCGAACGCAAAATCAATCACCGCTGCAGCACTTCTTCCGGTGATGATATTACCATCGGTTACCGTATATTGATCCACATACGTTCCTCCAAAATCCTCATTCATGCTCGTAAAGCAGGTATAGCGTTTTCCTTTTAAATATCCCTGTCTTCCAAGAATGGTCGGAGCGGCACAAATTGCACTGACCAGCTTGCCCTGCTCCATAAATGCTTTCAATATCGCAAGCACCTGTTCGCTGGCCTCCAGCTTTTGATAATGCGGGCCACCCGGCAGAAAGAGCATATCATAGGCTGCCGGATCCGCATCCGTTAACTCCTGCAGACTGCTCATGGTGATATCAAAACGTCCGATCGCTGAGGTATGATCTATGGCGAAAACATCTATGCAGATGCCTGCTCTTCTAAGCAGGGCAATGGTGCCGACTGCTTCCAGCTCCTCAAAACCGTCTGTAAGTATACACATAACCTTCATATCGTATTACCTCCTTAACGACACCATTATACCACCTTTTCTAGATCACTTCCTTCGATTTCATTCTTTTTATAGCGCTATAAGAATATAGTATAACAGGAGTGTGAGATTATGGATAAGCTGATGCTGATGAATGAACAGATCAATGGGATCGTATGGGGAAAATACATGATCTTTTTTTTATTGTTTACCGGATTCTGGCTTATGATACGAACGAAATTTCTGCCATTTACCCATGCAAAACTAATTATGCGGAAAACCCTTGGTTCTCTGGGAAGAAATGCAGCAGGGGATGGGGTAACGCCGTTTCAGGCTGTCGCAACAGCGCTTGCGGGAACCCTGGGGGTTGGCAGCGTCGTCGGTGTCACAACAGCATTAACGATGGGCGGTCCCGGGGCATTGCTCTGGATGTGTGTCAGTGCCATATTCGGTATGATGACCAAATACGGAGAGGTCGTACTTGCGATTCACTATCGCAGCAAACATCTGGATGGCACGTATATCGGCGGTCCGATGACAACGCTGGAGAATGGCTGTCATATGGGCTTTCTCGGTATCCTGTTTGCTGTACTATGTATCTTTGCATCCTTTGGAATTGGAAATGTAACGCCCGCGAACACCATTGCACATACGATCACTTCCTATATTCCTATCCCTACCTGGATACTCGGTTTCATAATGGCCGCATTTATCGCATGGATCATATTCGGTAAGGGCAATCTCATCATGCGTTTTAATGAAATTACGATTCCCGTGATTTCTGTTCTCTATATCGCAGCCTGTCTGTATCTGATTTTTCTTCATGCGGATCAGCTTCCCCATGCCTTAAAGCTTGTATGGGAGGATGCTATGCGGCCAATGGCGGGGATCGGCGGTCTTGGGGGCTTTGCGATCAGCCGGGCAATGCATTTTGGGATTTCCCGCGGTGTATTTTCCAATGAGGCCGGTATGGGAAGCTCTCCGATATCCCATGCCTCCGTATCACATGCCAATGCGATTGAACAGGGCTTCTGGGGGATTTTTGAGGTATTTTTTGATACCATCGTTGTCTGTACGATTACCGGACTGATGATTCTGACAAGCGGATTGCTGGACAGCGGCATGGAGGGAGTGGCCTTAACGGTTGCCTGCTTTACCTCCGGCTTTGGAAGTCTTGGCGGTATCATTTTCTCCTGCTCCATCGTTGCCTTTGCCATACCATCGATTCTGGGCTGGTATTATTATGCACGCGAATGTTTACGATATCTGTTTAAGGGAAAGCTGATGCTATATATATATCAGATCATATTTCTGGTTCTGCTTGTGTTCGGAGCGCAGCTGCAGCTTACCTTTGTATGGGATGTTGCAGATACGCTGAACGGGCTCATGGCGATACCGAACCTGATTTCTCTGGTAATTTTATGCCGAGTTGTGGTAAAATTAACGAAAGAGTATATGGAAGAACATGGGAGTGATTAGATGAAGGTTGTAATTGCCTGTGATTCTTACAAAGGCTGTATGACGTCAAGAGAGGTTGCCAGACGTATTGAGGAAGGAATCCGGCAGGTGGATGATGCCGTAATTACAAAGTCCTATGTCATTGGTGACGGCGGGGAAGGGACAGTGGAGGCATTTCATGAAACCTGTCAGGGAAAGAAACAGCCGGTAAGTACCACGGATGCTTATGGAAAGAAAATCATGAGCGAGTATACGATTATTGATGATGGCAGAACTGCTGTTATTGAGGTTGCGAATATCATAGGATTGAATATGCATGAACGTGAAAAACGGGCGCCTTTTTTTGGCAGCAGCTTTGGTGTGGGGACCGTTATGCTGGATGCTGTGGCGAACGGATGTCAGAAAATTATCATAGGTCTTGGCGGAAGTGCGACCAATGATGGCGGTATGGGACTGCTGCAGGCTTTGGGATGCCGCTTTTATGACAGCTCCCATAAGTATCTTTCCCCACAGGCGATGAATCTGGATAAGGTGCGCTATATTGATTTTAACCGTTTAAACAGGCTGGAGGGAATTGAGCTGATTGCCGCCTGCGATGTAAAAAATCATTTACTTGGGGAGAATGGGGCTACCTTTGTGTTTGGTAAGCAGAAGGGCTTTTTTCCGAATCAGATACGCAAAATTGATTTGGGTATGGAAAATTTCCGCAACCAGGTACGGCGGTATCTGAAGGTGGATATCGATTCGTTTGAGGGGGGCGGTGCAGCCGGGGGAATCGGTGCTGTTCTGATTGGTATTTTGCAGGCAAGAATGATTCCCGGTATTGAACTGCTGCTGTCGTTTAGCGATATGGAGGAGCAGGTAAGGGATTGTGATCTGGTGATAACAGGAGAGGGACAAAGTGATCGCCAGACGATGTTTGGTAAGGTGCCGGTAGGTATTCTGAAGGTCGCAGAGCGTCATAATAAGCCGTGTATCTGTATCAGCGGTGCTTTGGGAATTGGCTATCAGGAATTGTATGATCTGGGCTTTATCGGTATTTACAGCATTGCCGATCGGGCCATGACATTCCAGCAGGCATTGGAAAATGCTCCTGAAAAGCTGACAGCAGCCACGTAC